>Ga0315910_10000074_pt1 | contig 144365 bp, 114 predicted proteins | sample EdamamesoilMG_FD_204470 | JGI IMG/M metagenome (GOLD analysis project Ga0315910, IMG submission 204470) | Garden soil microbial communities collected in Santa Monica, California, United States - Edamame soil | ecosystem: Environmental > Terrestrial > Soil > Garden | place: USA: California...
AGTTCCCAGGTGTGCGCGCAACGTCCAAGAGCTCTTGGACTTCACCCCAAAGGACCATGATGCATCCCACTGAAGACCTGATCCCAATCCTCAAGAAGCTGCGGCTCTCCGGTGTCTTGCAGTCGCTCGACATGCGTCTTCGACAGGCCGTCGAGGACGACCTGCCGCTGGCCGAGTTTCTCCTTCGACTCCTCACCGACGAGGTCGAGCGACGAGACGCCAAGCAGCTCGATGGCCGTCTCCGGAAGGCAAACTTTGAACACCGAAAATCCTTGGAGGACTTCGACTTCACGTTCAATACCAAGATCCCGAAGACGAAGATCATCGACCTCGCGACCTGCGGATTCGTCACCAAGCACGAGAACGTCTGCCTCGTTGGACAGACTGGCGTCGGCAAGAGCCACATCGCTCAGGCGCTCGGGCACCGTGCCTGCGTCCATGGGTACCAGGTCATCTACACGTCCGCCCACCAGATGTTCAAGGAGCTCCGCGCCGCTCGAGGAGACGGTTCGCACGAACGACGACTCGCACGCTATTGCGTCGTCGACCTCCTCATCATCGACGACCTGGGCCTGCGTGGGCTCACGGGAGATGAACCGATCGACCTCTACGACATCATCCGCCAGCGCTACGAACGATCGGCCACGATGATCACGTCGAACCGCGCTCTCGAGGAGTGGGCTCCGCTCTTCAACGATCCGTTGCTGGCGAACGCAGCGATGGATCGGCTCCTCCACCACGCGCACGTCATCGAGATCACCGGCGCGTCGTACCGGAACCCTCCTCGCGGCTCGAAGCCCAAGGCCGCATGACCCACTATTCACGACGCCTCACCGTGGATCACTTCAGGCGAGCTGAGCGGGCCATTCGAGCGATCGCGATTCGGGAAATCTGACAGCGCCGAATTTCGCGATCACCTCTGCCGAGCTGACGGCGATCAGTTCACCCGGACGTTGACACCACCGGCCCGGGGAAGTCGCCAGAGCTTTCGGAACTGGCTCCGATTGTGGCGGTCGCAACGGACGTGGAGTCCTCGACGTTCGAATCGTCCATACTCGCGGCTTCCTCGGCCGAGCTGCCGCTGCCCGCCTGGTCGAGTGACTCGCTCGTATTCGCCCCGGGGCTCGTCTCGATGGTGTGCGTGGTCCCGCTGCTCGGGACGACGGTCGTGGTCGTCGACGACGAGGTCGCGCCCGCGGCATCCGCCGAGGAGACCGCGGGGGACCCTCCGGTCTCCTCGCTACCCCCTCCCGCATCGCCCGCGCAGGAAAGCATGAGCATCGACCAGAATGTAGAAAAACGATATCTCACGCTACGTCCGGTCACGTGTCAGGTTGGCTTCTACGAAAACGCAACGTGATTCTCGGCGAGACGACGGGATCGGGCGCCCCCCACCCAAGGCCCGGGCATGAGGTCTCATGCGCACCCCAAGAGCGCTGCTTGAGCCGACGCGCACGTTCCGGGATCCACGGTACCTGGGCAGATATATTCCATCGCTTGTTCGCACTCACGCGCGGCGCGAAACTCGTCATAGCAATCGAGGTAGGCCGTGTAGTACAACCCCAAGCTGTAGCAGTGGGTTTGGCACGCTTCCTCATCGAACCCGTCGCACCCCGCTTCGGTGGCCTGACTGCAGGTACCAACACACAAGTCGAGGATGGTTGGCATTTCGCTGCCTGCGCCGCTTGAACTGCTTGCAGTCGAAGACGTTTCGCTACCCGTCTCCTCATCCGATTCCGAAGCGGTGCTTTCTGTCGCCGCTTCGGCGCTGGAAGTCGTGGCCGAATCTGTGCTTTCTCCTGTCGAGCGGGCCTCGTCGGCCGCGCTCTCCGCGGTGGACACGTCGCTCGCGCCTGACGAGCCTTGGCTGCCACTCTGAATGCCATCCCCGGCATCTACCGTAGCCAGTCCCGTTGCATCCGCGGTGGATCCCGACTCGGAGGACACTGTGCCGTTGGAGGTGGTGGCCATCGTCGCAGCGGCCGTGGAGCTGCCTTCTGCGGTCGTCGTGCTTCCCGCAGAAGTCCCTGCGTTCGAGGATGTTTCGAAATACATTTCGTCATCCGCCGCCAAACATGCTTGCGCACCAAGCAACGACAAGATGGTAGGAACGACGTGGCGTGCTCGCGCGATGGGTTGAGATCGGACCATCTGTAGGCCGCCTACTACACGCACCTTAGATTGCACGTCCTGAATCATGACGCGCAGTTCACGCTGGACCAATCGTCTAGAATCACCAATCATCTCGGTCCCCTCGAGATGGCCCGCTGCCGTGCCTTCAGCTCCCCTTTGGATCCCAGAATGCGGCGCGCATTGCGCGATTTCGACCTACAGACCGAGGCATCGCGGCACGACGGCCGTGCGCACCTCGGCAGAACTGATCGCGAGAGCTGAACAAAAAGATAGATGGCGGTGCGCCCGCTCGCTGATTCTGCCGGGATGCGGAGGATCAGCATGGATCGGCTTCAGGAACTCGTACGACTCCACCGCATGGGCGCAGGGCCGAGGGAGGTCGCCCGTCAGCTCAAGATCAGCCCCAACACCGAGCGAGACTACCGGCTGCCGCTCGAGAAGGCCGGAATGCTCAAGGGAGACCCCGCGTGCATTCACTGAAGCCACCTCGATCGTCTCCAAGCGAACGGCGCACAGGATCTCGCCCTCGTAAGGCTCAAAGGAGGGGCAACCGGGACATCTCAGTTCGGGACGTACGGGACAGCGACAAGGCGCTGGGCGCAAGTCATGTGTACGGCGTGGGATCCGGCGACCACGCCCGCAGTCCTACCGCTGGCGGGCAGCCTCTGCGGCCAGTCCTCAAGCCGATCACCAACTGCATCGTAAATGGCGTGCGAAATCGTTGCGTAGAATCTTCCTTCAGCGATCGGGAACAGTGACCTCGTCTCATCCGGGACAGAAATCTCCCGAATAAATGCGCCGGTGGCATGACGAAGAACCATCCCGCCCAATCCGTCGAAGAAAACCGTATCTGGGTCCAGGAACCCAATCACAGAGCCGTCATACTCTGCTCGAATATGACCATCAACATAGAACTGCAGGAGCGGAACAGACCACAGAAACCAGTTCGAAGCATCCGCATTGATCGTCGTCAACTCAGCGCCATCGGCGACTGCCGTCGTCGAACGCAAGGTGCCTTCCGCCACGTCCCACAATTCGAGCTCATACGTGGAGACAACGCACATCCTCGCGACGGTTTGGCCGTCATCCGAGAGCCGCCACGCACGAACGGGACTATTGCACACGGGTACTGGAAACACGAGGGAGCCATCATCAAGATCGTAGACTCCCCCGCTTGCGAGGTATTCCTCGAGTGCAAAGACATTGGCATCAGAAGCGACCTTCGTCGGGACGCCGGGGGGAGAAAGCGAGGATGGCATCGCCCACTGGACGGAGCCACTCGCGACGTCCAAGACTCTCAAGTCTCCGCTCGTGTCGAGCACGAGTCTTCCATCTCTCCCCCCCGCGTAGGCTGCATACGACCCCCCTGGCAACGTTTGCAAAGGCTCGTTCCCATTTTGGAGGTAGACCTGACCATTGTTGGCACCGACACTCCACCTCGTCGCTGTCCCTGTCACGCACTCGGCCATCACGTCCGGGGAGGCCATCGAGGTGATCGGCAGCGCGGGATCGAGAAGGTCGATGGTGTACCCCACTCCGCCGGAAATCATTTCTATCGCAGTCTTGCTCCCATTGGGCCACCATGGGGCCGGGACTTCGCGCATGACCGGTTCTCCTCCGTCGACGTCATAGATCATGAAACGATTGCCGCCATGCGACCAGAAGTACCCCGCGGAACCAGCCACCTGAAGGTCGCTTTCGATCTCGACAGTCCGCACGAGCTCCCCCGTGGAGGTCTCATAGGCCCGTACCTCTGCACCGAGTCTCGTGAGGTAGTGTTCACCGTCCTCGAAGAACCGTTCGAACCGCCCGACCCACGGGGGATCCATCTGAACTTCACCTGTCTCTGGGATGATACGATGGATTTGCGCCGCGCACTCATCCTCCGGGCAGCTGTAGGCGACCAGGAATGCGCCTGGGATCGCCGCCGTAAGTCCGTCTTGCACGTATCCCTCGTATCCCTGAACGGTACGGATGAAGCTCCCATCCGGCCGCCAAAACGACACTTCGTCGACGCCCGCGGGATCATAGTAGGTCCAGATGTAGCTGGCGTCGCGAGGAATTCCCGACAACCGGTAACGACCGAAGACCTCCGTTCGCAGCGATCCATCGGCAAGCGAACGAACCTCAATGATCCGCTCGCTGGTCGCCGTCTCATAGTACTCCATAAGAAAGAACTCGTCTCCCAGGACTGGCAGTTTGGTCCGTCGCCCCGGATGGGACGCCAGCAAGAGCTCGCCCGTCTCGGCGTCCCAGAGCGACAATCTCTCGTCCCAAGCGACCAAGCGGTCCCCGGTCAAGTAGACCCGCTGAATCGTACCCAGGTGCAACAATCGGAGGATTTCGTGCGCCTCGCCAAGATTGCCGCATCCATCCAGAACGGGTTCTCCGCTGCTCGAGTCACCGGATGTTTCTTCGACCCCTTCGCTGGTCCCTGAGTCTCCCGCTCCCGACGTCCCTGCACTGCCCGTCCCGGCCTCCGCTCCCGACGTCCCTGCACTGCCCGTCCCGGCCTCCGCTCCCGACGTCCCTCCAGCACTCGTCGCGGACTCCCCTCCCAATGTGCTTCCCGCGCTCCCCGCTGAGGTGGCCGTCGCAGTCGAGCCCGTCTCGGACCCAAGCCCCTGAGTCGCGTCCCCGCTACCGCGCGTGTTCTCCCAAGTGGCCGTCCACGTCGAGTTCCAAGAGGTCGCCTCGTCGTTCGAGACTTGGTCGTCACCACATGAGACGAACGCCAGGAGCGAAACGCTGGTGTACCAAAGCAAGTCACAGGATCTCGCCATGCCAAGGAGTCTACGTCTCACCGAGACCGACCACCACGAAGGAGGCCCAAATCTGACCACTGGTACGCGTGAACGGAGCACCGATACGTCGATCCAAGTATCCGAAACGGTAACCCTGCGGGCCCCAGGTATCCTGCCCGAACACCCATTGTGGTGCGCCCGCTGCGCGCCATCTACACGTAGCATTCCCATGAGCGCGCCGCTCCCCGATCCGCGGGCCAGAGACTCCGCTCACGAGCTCTGGACGTCCTTCGTGGATCCACGCGAATGCGCATATCGACAGCCTCATCCGAAGATATGCTCGGCATCTATCGCTCGATGGCTCAAAAGACGAACGAGCGAGACATCTCAGTTCGGGACATACGGGACAGCGACAAGTCGCTGGTCGCAAGTCCTGTGTACGGCGTGGGATCCTGCGACCACGCCCGCAGTCCTACCACTGGCGGGCAGCGCCTGCGCGCCAATCCTCAATCCGATCACCAACGTCGACGCCGCCGTGGAGGCGCTTTGGAGCCGCCCTTACCCGTCCATGAGAGACTCCCTTCACCTCCATCTCGGAACACGGGGCGAGTCTACGACCCATCGAGGTCGACGCCGACGGCGGAGGAGGCCCACATCCGGTCGCGGCAGCGAGCGTACGGAGCACCGGAGCACCGAGGGGCAGGTCGGTTTCCAACCCCCCCTATCTAAGCAAGCCGGAATCAGACCGCAGAATAGATCCCGGCTCATGTTCGGGACCGAGGACGGACTGGTACGGCTCGATCTCGCGCGCGTCACGAAGGGCCCGTGGCAACGGGACCGGCGATAGCACTCACGAGGTCGCGATGATGGTGGGAGCGGAGGGTTTCCGCGCCACCCACACGTAGCGATTGGCGATCCCTTCCGGTTCTTTCACGATTTCGAACTCGAGTCCGGAGGTCGATCCGAAGCGCAAGTCCAAGTCGGGTCCATAGTGCCAATAAGCCAGGATCCCGCGCGGATCAAGCGGGTCTGAGTGATATTCAGGTGGCGTCACGATGTGCGTGATTTGACCATCGACGATCCTTGCGCGTTGAACGGTCTCACGTTGGTAGGGAACCGTGAAGATATGCGCACCACCGGGTCTCAAGACACGGAAGGACTCGCGAAAAGCAGCGTTCGCATCGGGAACGTGCTCTAGGACGTCACTCGAGATGATGAAATCGACGCTCTCGTCGGCGAGCGTAAGGTTCGTAATATCTTCCATGCGCGCACCGTCTTCTCGCACGGTCCCCCGTGAATGCTCAGAGCGGTAGTAGGTCCGCAGATGCGTGCGCGCGTTCCGGAACATCCAGCGAATCGTCGAATCAGGATCCAGCTCCAGGATATCGAGTTTCCCCAGCGCACCCAGCTCGCGGATGACTTCTGCAAGGAGCTCATAGCGAAGATTTGCCCCGCACCTCACGCAGAACAGAAACTCCTCGTGTTTGGAAAAACGGAGAAATACGGAGCGTTTCTGGCACGCGCGGCATACTCGAACCTCCGAGCGCGCCAGATGCTTCAGATTGGGCAGTACCCTATTCTTCACCCTCCGGAAAAGATTCGGATTCATGTAGCGCCGCAAGAAAGCCGTTGGCATGTTCCCGTCTGCTCTTCGTAGGGTGGTGGGCGAAAATGTGAGGAAGCGAGCGGTCTATAGCACGCTCCGCGGCTGCAGTTCAACGTGTTGGAGGTGGCTGCGAGCTTCCGCGATAGCTTGGGGGCTGGACGTGCAGTGCTGGGAAGCGCGACCGCACCCGCCCACGGTCCGTTCGCCTCGGGATGTCCGGTCTGCGCAACGGGAACTCGGATGCTCCACCCAAGTTCGTCGGTGACGTCCCCCGCCACGTTCGCAGGATCGTGGTGAGGGCGGGAAGCTACCCAGCGGTAAGTTGGACTCGCCGTCGAGCGCGCACCTTGATGACTCGAGGTGATCGAGGTCCTCGATCGCCCACCCTATGTGACTGTGCCATCCATGAGGCACCAGTTCGTTCCGTCGGAATAGTTCGGCGCGTTGTCGGACGTCTTCCAGATCCACGAGTTGGCGCCCACTGTGGCCGCGCTTGGGCGTGTGCCGTCTGAATACGGAGGCATTTTCACCGTGCGACCGGCCATCGTCACATCTTGCGTCGCCTGCCCAACCGTGACGGAACCGTGGGACGTCAGCGCGAGGGATGGGCCGGGGGCGCCGGAGAGGCCCGCAAACTGCAAGGTCCCACCCGTGGACAACTGCCAGCGACTCACGTCCGTGCCCCCCTGGCGGTGGCGTTGCAACGTCACCGCGGTAGACGCAGGTACCGCGTGGACCAGCCCTGTCGCTGATGTTGAGTTGTTGTTGACCGCGTCTCCGATCTGCAAGCATGAGTGCGCTGGAGGCACGAGCGTCGTCGTTCCACCCTGATTTCTCACGATGTAGGTGTTGTTTGCCCCAAGCGTTGCCATGTCGAATTGCGCTGGCCCAGTCCAGGTCTGCACCCACGTACTCGGGAGAACGCGAGCCGACCATGTAAGATCGAAGTCACTTGCACGCGGGAAAATGATCGGAGACGTTTCCGTTTCCCTGAACCCGTGCCCTCGGACCAAGTACTGCATTCCGGAATCATCGTCGATCTGCACCTTCATTCGGATGTTATTTCGCTCAGGCAGAAGGTTCGCATGGGACTGATATCCCGCGTGCGGTGCGAAATAGACGGCATCAAGAAGCTGCTCGACATGAGCGGAGATATCGAGATCGCATCCGGTCATGTTACCTCGAACGAGCGTTGTCACGCCCTCTGCGTTGAAAACGCGTGCGTCCAACTTGACATTTCTAGCTCCACAGAAGGTGAATACGCCAAATTTCGAAGCGCACAAAAACTCTGGGTCTGGACCACCTGGTTCATCTGGGTCGAATCCGTCGTCATTAACCGCATATCCGCTGCCGCAATTTACCGCCGTTGCACGAATATTAACATCAAGCGTATCTTCGTTCAGCGACGCGCCAGCCATCACCGCCATGTACCTACAATCCACAAAAGCCGCATCGATGTCCACGCCGTGCGTATACTGACACCCTAGCTTCCACTTACTATTCGGATTCGGCACACATTCGGGATCGGGATCGTTGGGGTTCAGGCAAGCGGGAGCTCCGTGTATACCCTCAACCGAAACGCCGATATCGCAATCTATGCATACCACCCCACTCGCCTGAAACCCCACGACACCGTGCTGCAACGTCAAGCCCTTTCCTCCTCCGTGGCCGAGAAACTCTGATTCTCCTCCTTCTGGTTCTTCTTCTCCCTGCGGCACCGAGGGAGACCAGTGTCGCGCCCCCTTGATCGTGATGTTCGACAGGCGGATACCGTAGAGAGGTTCCATGAACGCGTCCTCCGAGTTTCCAATAGCTACGCAGTTCACGTCCCCTGTCACACCTTCGTCATCACCGTGTCCGATCACCGACTCAATGATTCCGACGCCGCCACCATCGATGTGCACGTTGTTGCCATAGCTGACCACGAGTAGTGCACCGCCCGTTGGATCGTTGGATCCGGCAGCGAGCAACCTCCCGTAGATCTTCCAGGATGAGTCACTCAACGAGTTCAGAACGTCGTTGAACGCGTAAGTCTCGCCTGGAGGGATGTAGAGCACTGGGTGAGCGCCAGGGTGCGCGGCAACCCATCCTTGGATGCGCGCATGATACTGAAACCACATGTTTCGGTTGTAAGTGAGCGTCGGTTCGTCCGTCGCGTTCACTACAAATCCGAAATCGCCGAAGTGCCAGTGATAGTCCTCGGGATACCACTCCGAAAGGCTAGGAGACGCAAGATAGCAGATCCAACGCCGTCCGCTGGGCATACGGCACTTCCACCCCACGGAAACGCTCGCGTTCGTCAAAGGGCGCAGATGATCGAAGACGGTGGAGGAATCATGACTCAATCCAAGATCTTGAAGTGCGAATTCGAGATCTCGTACTGGAGCCCACGAACTGGCACTCGAGTTCGCGGCGGTACATCGCCAGAGCGTCCCGGAGTCCAGACGTCCGATGCTCCCGATCGCCACGCCGGAAGCCGTGGTCAGACTTTGGAGCTGCAGCACCGTTGCGCGTTTCACGTGGAAGGACCGACTCCACAGTGCGTCCAGCGTGGCGTCCACATAGTTGCCCCAATAACCGGTGTATTGGTTCGGGGTATCGCTTGCATTGACGGTCGACGGATCAGTCTTTTCGGCTTCGAACAACGTTTGAACCGTCGCATCATCGACAGAAGTTTGCAGGAGTTGCTCCCAGGTCAAAGATGGGTCGATCTCTGGTTTCGGCATTGCGGTCAACACTTTCTACCCAGGTATGGGTGCGAGGCCCCCGACGACGAGGCAGGGGGGGACCCTTCTGAGAGGTCGTCCCGACGAATTTTTGCGACCCGAAAATCCGGCACCGACGCCGACGCGACGCACTACCCGCCGAACATCGGAGAATACGGGGCCGTGCAGGTAGCATTCACCGCCGCGGCTCCCGATCGCGATGGAGAGCAAGCCCAACGCTACTGGGCTTGCGACCGCGTCCTGATTTCGGCCTGGCGACTCAGGGGCGCACGACCCTACCTCCTCAGAGCTGCAAAACGGTCGCGACCTTTCGAGGGCCTTAGCTGTCCCAAATTCGACCACCGGTTCGGATTCCGAGTTGGTTCTACCGGTTGGCTCCGAGCTAGGACCGGTGAAGAATCCTTGGCATGGCGAAAGCAGTGCTACATCCGCGCCGGCGATACAGGGATCCGGGGGTAACCGTATCACTGTTGCTCCTTGCGGCAAGCTGCATCTACATCGATCGTTCCGAGTCGACGACCTCAGAATCTACGACCACCGCGAATACGACGACGAGTTCGAGCACGACCGCAAGTTCGAGCACCACCGCAAGTTCGAGCACCACCGCAAGTTCGAGCACCACCGCAAGTTCGAGCACCACCGCAAGTTCGAGCACCACCACGAGTTCGAGCACCACCACGAGTTCGAGCACCGTGGACCCAACGTCCCCGAACACGAGCGAAGCCGGACAGACCTCTACGCACGACAGCGTCACCTCAGCGGCGTCGAACGGGGAGGATAGCGATGCCGGCGGGCCCATGCCTGACTGCGGCGTGGTGAACTGTTCGGTCCACGGCGCTTGCGTGGACGGCCCTGAGGGCCTCTCGTGCGTCTGCGACGAAGGCTACCTCCCAGATCCGGACGAACCCGGGGCTTGCGTCGTGGATACACAGTGCGTGCGGTTCCGAGATCTGAGTGACGGCTCGTGCAGGATAAGCCCGGAAGTTGGTACCGCGGCCGGACTCTATTTCGCCCTCGACTACTGCGCCGGTTCTCCCGTGCTACCAGGGGATCTCGCCGAACTCGGACAGGTTCCGACGGACGAACTTGCCGATCTGTTCCGCATTACGGAAAATGGCTTTGACATTGCGGAGGATGTCGGCGCATTTCAGACGCTGGCGGATCCTGAGATTGAATCCGTCCTTACGATCCTTGTCGACGCATCTCTCCCGTGGTCGAGGACCGAGGAATATGGCCATGTCATCCAGAGCCTCATCGACCGATTTATTTCCCCCTTGGACGCTGGTGCCGGAGATCCTCCACTCTACATTTCGACGTTCGTATTCGACGGCGGCGTCATACGGCACTGGTATCGCCACAGATACTCTGGAGACGATACATTTCTGAGAAGCCTTCTCGAACGCCCGAGGAGCTCGGAGATAGAAGCTCTTACTGATTCTGAGGGCAGCAGCCTGTATGCCGGGCTTAGACGCGCAATCCAGGACACGGATGGATTCCGTGCCTTTCGTGAGTCAACTACCCACGGCGGGGTTGTGACTACCGGAACGGTCCTCGTTGTAACACACACCGCTGATCATACCGGCGACGATATCTCCATCATTCCAGACACCTCTTCGGCGGTGCTTGCCGTGGGTATCGGATCTGATATTACTCGAGAAAAACTGCGCGCCATTGGGCCGAACGGAGCGGTCCTGGCCCTCGAGCAGGAGGATTGGGACGAAGCATTCTCGGATTTCTCGGCTCGCACGTCGGGATATGCTGAGAGTGCATATATGTTGGGCTGGTGCAGCTCCGCACTGAGCGGGTCAACGAACGTCGAAGTTGACCTGGTGGGCCAAGAATTCCTCTCGAGCGACTCCTCGAGCTGTGACTTCGACGCCGACCTCTTCTCATCTGTCGCCATTGAGGCGAGCTGCAATCAGGCGAGCATCACATCAGAATGCGAATATCGTCAGTGCGGTGGCATCACAGCGTGCGGCGGATGCAGCACAGGAGAATGCTGTGACGCTCAAGCGTGCGAGCCTCCAGGCATCCTCGAGCCCTGTGAAGGGGATAACCGGCTATGCGCGCAAGCAGGCCAGATTTGCGTGGATACCACGGTTTTTGATGAGGAATCGTCGGAGACCGCCACAAATGATACCGAGCACAATCCAGAATACGTGTGCTATGCACCCGCAGCGTTCCCCCAGACCGACTGTCGCCTCGGATGCCCATATTCATACTACTGCATAGATAATGATTATGGAGACTACCAGGACTTATGTGTCAGCGCGCTACCGCGCGGTATGCCCTGCGACTTTGCACAGGAATGCATCTCATTGAACTGTGGGCCCGTGCATCTCAGCGATGCGTCGGCAGTGCGGACCTGCCGACTCCGCGCCGTGACGGGAGAACTTTGCTCCGACGAGTTCGTCCGCTGCGAAGCAGGAAGCACTTGCACCGATGGCGTATGTACAGCAAATTTCATGGACTATCACCCTTGTGACAGCGGTGCCCAATGCAGCAGTGGCTCGTGCATTGCGCATCCTACCGGGAACGGCCGGATCTGTTGGCCAAGCGGGGTCTGTTTCCGCTAGGCTGCGGAATACACGCCGGGTATTGCGCCGACCGTTCCCCGCAAAGAGGAGGTACGGCCCGCGACATCGAAACCCATGGCTCGGATTGGCCGCGCTTTTCGACAACCGTTTCCGAACACCACCGCCTTACTTCCTCGCGATGATCATCTGCTGCAACATGCCGGGATCGGTGGTGAAACTGACTTCCGAAAAGCCGATCGCCTCCAGCAGGTCCCTCAGGTCCGCGTCGTGATAGGCCACTGCGGCCGTGGGCTGCTCCTCGCTCTCGATGTACGCCAGGCCCGCTCTGTGGCCGAAGGTGTGGCGCGAACCGAACGTGGGGGGCGGCGTGGTCAGCGAAAAGTACGTCATCAGCATGAACCTGCCGGGGCGCAGCACGCGAAGCGCACTTTCGCTGTAGGCGCGGATCTGGTCCTCCAACAGGTGTGAATAGAGCGAGCGCGAGAACACGAGGTCCTGGCTCTCGTCGGCGAGCGGTTCGAACCCATTTCCGCTTCCGCCCACTCCCTTGTAGGAGGAGCTCTGCTGCCCGGACAGGAAGAACCGGAAGCGCTCGGGGTCGAAGTTCCGGCCGCACCATTCGATCTGCTCGGCGTCGATGTCGATACCGGTGTAGGTTCCCGAGAAGCGTTGGCCGTAGAAGCTGAAATCCCGCAGGATATGGGCGCAGCGGCCACAGCCGACGCCGACGTCGACGATGTTCGAGCCAAGATCGACATAGCCGTTCGCAAGGCACCCGAGCCAGAAATGCGTCGCGTCGGTGAGGTAACGGACGTGGTTGAATAGCGGCTGGTTGGTCAGCCCCACGCGCACCCGGAGGTGGTTCGGGGGCAGCCCGCGGGTCTGTGGACTGAGAACCGCGTACAAGTTCGAAGCGCCATTCCCGAGAAACTTGAACACGGGATTGTAGGACAGCATCGAACCGGACGGAAGGAAGCTGCGAACGAACTTCTCCGTCCGCGACGACAACGATGTGCGCATCCGGAAATCCTAGCGGAACGATCTCTGATGTTCTAGCGCGAACGGCCGTTCCACCGCTTCCGCCGCCCGCCTCCCCCACGATATGCAGCGTATCCGACAGCCGCCCGTTCGCCTTGTCGAGCTGCGGTCACGCGGATCCCCGCGAGCGATGTCAGAACGGGCCGGATCTGTTGGCCAAGCGGGGTCTGTTTCTTCTAGCGCGGAACCCTCGCAACCATCACCAAGTTCACCCCACGACGCTCCGCGGGATCGAAGGCTGCGAACGCACGAGAGATCGGATCGGCCATGCTGTTGAGCACCGTCCAAGCCGCACGTTTCGCCCCGCCCCACCCCGTTCCAGCCACTGCGCGCGTCCGCGCGAAGTGGGCGCGATACGCATACTCGGTGAAGCATGACTCGACGGCGAGCCCACTTTCGGCTGCGACCATCGCAAGACTCTTGCTATCGAACGCATAGATGTGACGCGGCGGATCACAAAAGATCCACGGGTCCCGCAAAAACTTGGCAAGCGCGCTTGGCACATTTCGAAGGCTCGCCCCGGACACTTTGCGAACGTAGTGTGCGATGAGCAACGGGCGGCCGACGTACTCCCAACTTGCGCTGTTCGGGGTCGCAACGACGACGAGACCACCCGGTCTCGTAACCCGTCGCAAGGTCTCGAAGAACCTGGGTAGATCGACGTAGTGCTCGATGACGTGGCTCGCGAAAACGAGATCGAAACGGTCGCTGGTCGGCACGGGGTCCCCGGGGCTACCCTGCAGCACATCGAACGCACCAGGAAAGGCCGCGCGTGCATACTGACAGGCTTGGGGGTCCACCTCGTAGAGCGTCACGCGCCCGAACTCACGGGCGAAGCCCGCGGCGTAAAACCCAAGACCCCCTCCGAAGTCGAGGAGAGACTCGGTGCGCGCGTGGTACTCCTTGACGAGGCATCGAGTGATCTCCGCGGTGGCGGCATCGACTTCCTGCCGCATCCGCTCGAATGTTTCCGACTCCGGCCGTTGAAACAGGAAACCATCGTAGTAGTCCGACAACGAGCGATTCGACGGGAATGGAGCGCCGAACACGAGATTGCTGGGACCGTGACGGAAGTAGCTGTAGCCCTCGGCCCCCTCCGCAAGGAGTCGTGACTCTCCTGATTGGATCGAGGCAAGAAGGGCGCCGGGAGAGAACGATTTTACCTGGGAATCATCGTTCTGAGGTTCTGAAGGCATCGTGACGACCCAGCCATGCTAGGCGAGCACACGCGCCGTCGTCAACCGCGAGAGAGTGAACTGGCAAACACCTGGACCCTCGGAGGGCTCACCTTCCTCCTATCGGCGCGTCGTGAGCTTCACTTGTGCGCCTGGGATCGGGGTTCCATTGGCGAGCCCGTGGATCGTCAGGCTCCCGGTCATCGTCCCTAGCCCGCCTTTCCAAGCGACCGGAACGCTCACTGATCCCGCCCCGGAGGGGGGCACCTCGAGTGTCGCGGAACGCTGCTCCAACTCGATGCCTTCGGAACCCTCAAAACGAAGCTTGCAAGCCTTCACGACGTCCCCGAAGTTCAGAACCCTCACTGTCAAGACAACCCGCTCGCGGGCGCCGATGAAGTAGCCGCGAGGCGACCAGCTCGCGGGCAAGCCCAAAGTTGTTACACGTGCTTGTCCCGAGGCGGCATCCGCTGGGACCGCGACGGACAGCACGACGGACCGATCACGCGAAAGCCTCTGGGGAACAGGGGGCGGCGCCGATTTCGCCACCCCGGTGTGCGCGGTCAACCTCGCCCCTTCCAAATAGATGGGAGAATCCCCGAGCGGGATGCTCGATGTACCTCCGACCGGAACGACGGTCCGTGCCAATCCCATCGCGTCGGTGATCCGAACGTGGGCGTCACCGTGGATCGTCAGCACCGTCGGGTGGTCACTCCAAGCGATCGAGACCTCCCGACCATGGTCCGAAAACCGATGGACATGCACCCCGCCTTCCGCTCCCCCACCCTCATACCGGGCCGAGCCGAGCATAGACGTTAGCACGGCAACGCTCTGATAGTAGGGCAGCGGCGTCAAGTCCGGGCGAAAGAGGCCAAACTCCCCGAGCGGCGTGGCGAATGGCTTCAGCACGAACCAAAAAACGCGCTCTGTGCCCCCCGCCGCGGCGATGGCGAACGACTTGACGACGTAGGCCGACTGCTGCGAAGCCGAACGCGCCTCGGATTCCGTGGAACGGAACGCTCGTCGCCCATAGCCCGTCTCGGTAATCCACAAGGCCTTGCCCGAGAACCCTCCACGTTCGGCGACGCGTGAGTGATTTTGTACCGCCGCCTCGAAGTCGCCATTGTGGATGGAGTCATAGGTGTGAAAGCTGTAGACGTCGAGGTAATCGGAGACCTGTGCCGCGAAAAGAACTTCGTCGTAGCCTCCGCGTGTTGGGTCTCGTGCGAACGGGCCAATCGACCGTTTTGCTCGGCTGGAGCGCTCCAAGCCCAGCGAGAACGCCTTGACGAAGGCGGCATATCGATCCGGTGTCGACCCACCGAAGTGACTGATGTCGTGCTCGTTCCACAGTTCCCAGGCGCCAACCGAACCATCGAAGGCTTCGCCGATCTCCGTTCCGAAGCGATATGCCTCGCGCAAATCGTTGGTAACATTTCCTCCGCCCTCTTCCACGATCCATGATGGACTCTCGGCGAATACCTGCAGGACCGAAAGTCCGCTCTCTCTCGCGAGCTTGGCGTTGCTCAGCGCGGGTTCGAAGTTCCGTCGTCCAGGGTCTGGGAAAGCGCGCGCGAGCGACAAGCGGTCGCGAATCCATCCCACACCAGCGAGCTTGGCCACGCGGATGGACTGGTCGGCGCTCAAGCGTGACTCACTGGACAGAGCAGCATCGATCCCGAACGGGGAGTTCTCGCTCGAAACCGAGCGCGGGCGAGGAACGACGGCATAGGGAATGTAGCCGCGATCCCACGCAAACGATCCTTCGCTCTGGACGGCGCGGGCGCCATCACGAGTCTGCAGGGAGACCTTGTACCAGCCGACATCGTTGGGCAGCCTCGGCAGGGTGAGGTCCGCAGTCGAAGAGCTCTGGGTGCGCGCGAAGGCTTCGACCTCTCCGGCAGCAATGACGCGGTCTTGGAGGTCTTGGACTGCGTACCGAAGCTGGCGCTCGCTAGGCGAACAAACGCCATCGATGATGAGCTTGATCGAAACCGGATCGCCGTCGACGAAGACGTGGTTCCCGAAGCTCGGGCTCAAGTCCGGACGCACGCTGAGGGGTTCTTGCTCCCTGGGGCAGGTCAACCCTTGCGCGAAGTGAGCTGCAAACGCGAGGATGCGACCTGCCGTGAGTGTGAGCGCGTGCACCCTAAGCCTCAAGCGGTGCGATTGGCAGCCGTGCGCGCAGGTCGCTCCATCACGATGACCGGCGGCGCATCTGACACGAGCTCGAAGCCGACACGCTCGAGGGCCTCACGGACTCGCTGGGCCCCCTCGTGGCCGTACACGTCCGGGTGCAGCTCCATCATGAGGAGCCTGACGTGCGCGCGAAGCACGTCGGCCTCAGTTTCCACCATCTCGAGCTCGGCCCCTTCGATGTCGACCATCAAGGAACATTCGAACAGGCCCCGCTCTTCGAGCAGCTGTCTCAACGTCACAGCCGGAACCTCGAGGAGTTCCCCGCGCGAGCGTTGCGCGCTCGTTGCCGTGACCCGGGCGCGATTGATGTAGATCCGCGCCGGTTGAACGTAGCTGAGGGCGGCGTGAATCACGGAAAAGGAGCAATGGTTGAGCGCCCGCTGCTTCTCGATGATGGGCACGAGCTCGGGGTTGGCCTCGACCACCCAGTGACCTTCGGGCGTACGCAACCGGCGATTCGCGATGCAGGACAAAACACCCAGCCCTCCACCGAGCTCGATCAGCGGGAGCTCGGCGGGTAGATGGGCACCGATGGCCTCAAGCTCCGGGCGCTCATAGCGCCCCAGCACGAAGCGGCTGAAAATCGCGTCCGAGACCTCCGGTGTGGGGAGCTCGAACTCGCAACCCGAAAGCTGCACGAGGTTTCCGCGCCGACGGCCCAACCACCCGATGACGGGGTGATCGCCGTGAACGAAACGACGCATTGCCAGTCCTGGTACATGCCCCCACTGGCTCGGTCTCATCAAAGCCCGGCTCAGCTCCGAACGACCTGCCTTCACCCGCTCCAGAACGTCGAGGATGTACTGCAACGTGGTTCTCCCTAGCGCGACGCTACCACGGCGTGTCGCAGCGAGAAAACCGTTACCGCCCCTCCAAACTCGAGCTGGGCTACCCAAATGAGGACAGTGCGCACTCCACGTTCCAACGCGATCTCTCAAGCGACGGGTTTCGACGCGCTGCGTTGCTGAACGTTTGAGGGGCCTTCGGAAGGAGCGCGCACGCCCCGTCCCGAGGTCGAGGTAAGCTCAAGCAGCGAGCCCATCGCATGCGGCATATCTCCTCCCCTTGGACCCAACGCACGGCTCCTTCGCAAGAGGGTCCGTCGATCGTGTTGCCGAAGCGGCCCGAGTTCTGGAACCGAGCACTCGTCGGTCTGGCGCTTGTCGGTACCTACACGAACTTCGCGTTGAACGTCGGCACGCTCGTCTACGGATTCGTGACGTTCACCGTGGGCGTGCTGCTGCTCGTGATCCATCGGCGCGCGTTCGTTCGCCGTTGGGATCTGGTCGTTTCGCTCCTGCTCGTCTGCGGACTCATCGATGTGGGAGGCACGGGGTTTCCGGAGATCTGGATCGAGCTCGTGACGTCAACACTACTGCTCCTCGCGTGTGTCGTCGCTGGGATCGGGGTGTTCCTGGAGCTTCGGACGTGGCCACGCCTCGCGCTTTCGCGGCTCTGCACCACGGCGACGGTCCTCGTGCTCGCGTTCGGTATCCTCGAGCATTTTCAGCCGTTCCGAGATTTTTCCGACGTGGTTCGCCAACTGCTCTACTCGCACGATAGTCAGTTCTTGTACGTCGGTGATGACCGAGACGTCGCCTTGCACGGCGCCATTCGACCCAAGGTTTTCACCCAGGAACCGTCTCATCCAGCGAAGTTTGTGGCGGTTGCAACGACAATTTGGTTCCTGCTCTCGAAACGCAAAGACAGGACCGTGATCGCCTTGCTGGGGTGCGCCGCAGGCTACCTCATTCTTCGCTCCCCCAGCATCTTCGTGGGTCCCATTCTCATCGCTTACTTCTCCTTCTTCGGCACGTCCCGCATCACCGGGCGTTTCGCAGGCGTCAAAGTAACCGCCCTCCTGGTCACCCTCCTCGCCATGGCCACGCTTCCGGAATGGGTGGGGCTGCTGCCTGGCGCTCGAGCGGAAGCGATCGCGAACAGCAAGGATGGCAGCATGATCATGCGCCTCAGCGCACCCCTCGCGATCTCCTATGAAGCCATCGCGCACAATCCACTCTTTGGTCTTGGGATTGGAGGGAAGGAAGTCGCCACGGACATGGTCTTTTCGATCTACGCGCGCTACACCGAAGTCAACCTCGACTATCAGTTCCAGCAGAACGAGGTGTACGGCTGGGGCAATGGATTGTTCCAGTTCGTCGCCTACTGTGGAGTCTTTGGCAGTGCGCTCTTCCTCGGGTGGTACGTTCGATTCTGCAAACGCCTCTTGACCCCGGACTGGCCTTCACTGCTCATCGTCTTCTTCTTGCTGTTGGCAGTGGACGGCGGGTTCAACATGCTTCGGCCGTGGTCGTACTTCTTTTTCGTCGCTGCGGCGCTGCACATCGAGTACAGAGACAACTCGCTGCGTAGGCTGTTTCCCCCCCGCTTCGCCGAAGCGCCTCCGTGAGCGGTCCCCTTTGGCCGTCTTCTCGAGGATCACCCTTGGCGGGCGGATCCTGACCCGTCGTCGTTCGGACCGTAGCTTCTTCCGTAGTAGTAGTAATACCCCGTGCCGTACGCATCATCTGCGTGTTTGCGGCTGACACCGTTGAGCACGAGGCCCTTGGGGATATCGAGTCGCGCGAGAGAATCCACAGCGTGCTTCAGGTTGCCGCGTTCGATGACCCCTGGACGAGCCACGAGTAGGACCAAATCGGCGTGTTGGACCAGAGCGATGGTCTCGGCAACGAATGCGGGCGGGCAGTCGACGATGACGAAGTCGAATTCGCGTTTCCACGCAGCGAGGAGACTCGCGAGCGAGGAGTTCATGACCGCCGCGACAGGATCGGGCAACCGAGTGCCAGCGGGAAGTAGGGTCGCCTCGACGCCTTCGATCCGTCTGCCGAGTTCCGCGATGTCGGCTGGATTGGCACCGCCGCTGATGAGATCGGAGTAGCCGGGTTGGCGCGCCACCTTCCACATTCGATGCTGGGTCGGGCGCCGAAGATCGAGGTCGATGATCAGCACGCGTTTGTCGTTTCGGCTGAGCGCGACCGCGAGGTTGGCGGAAATCGTGCTCTTCCCTTCGCCCGGTTGACTCGATGTCACGGCGAGCAACCGCCCGTGTCCGGGGACCCCCGGAGTGAGGGCGACGCTGACCCCGAGTGCCCGGAAGGCTTCACTCAGGCTCGACTGAGGTGCGCCCCAAACGTCTTCGACGGACAAGCGGTCGACGTCAGGCTGACTCACCTCGGGAACCGTGCCGTACGTGGGTACGACGGCGATGTCTCGGATGGAGTCCACGGTATCCAACCGCTGCTGCAAGGTGTGGACCACGAACGCCATGAGGATACCGAACAGCAAACCTGCGCCGACCCCCATGATCAAGAGGCGCTTGCGCTGTGGCTTGGTTTCCTTGTGCGGCATGCTCGCGTTGTCGACGATGCGCTTGTCGGTGGTCGTCGACGCCTTGACGATCTCCGCTTCCTCGAGCTTCTCGAGCAGGATCGTGTAGATACCCTGGCTCACCTCCATGTCGCGCGTGAGTCTGGCGAGCTCCAGCTGCTTGTCGGGGTAGTGGGTCATCGCCTCGTTGAGGCTCGCGAGTTGCTGGTCGATCTGCTTTTTCTGCGCACTGATGTTCCTCTGCGCACTGCGCATCAAGCGGCTGACTTCGCTGCGTTGAAGCTTGACCGAGCGCTCGAGCTCCTGGAAGTGCGGATGATCGGAGGCGTAGCTCGCCTTGAGCATCTCATGCTTGGTCTCGGACTCCGTAAGCGCCGCGATGCTCGCGGCGAGCACCGGATCGTCGAAGAAGTTGGACGTGAGACTGGCCTTCGCTTGCTGGCCGTTGTTGACTCGCGCGAGTACGCCGCCGATGGTCCGCTCTTGCAGTTCGAGCGCGATCCGCTGGGCCTCGAGCTCGGCGGCTTTCTCGATCTCCACGCGCGCCTGAGTATCCAGCTGCACCGCCCGTTCGCGGCGCGCAAACTCGAGCAGCGTGTCTTCAGATGCGCGAAGGGTCTTGCGGACATCGAGCAGCTGGCTCTCGATGAACGACGCGGCCTTCGAAGCACTCTCGCTTTGCCACGCGAGGGTCTGCTCGAGGTACTGCTCCATCATCGTCTGAACGATGTTGCGAGCAGTTTCTCGATCCGGATGCTGCGCGGACACCCGAACGATGTTGGTAGGCAACCGCGCGCTGCCTAGGCTCCCGACGCCGATGCGCGCACCATACTGCCTTAGGAGCTCCCCCTGCGGCAGCACGCGGAGCTCGATGGATTCACCCGACGGAAGCGGCAGAGCTGCGAAGCGAACGCGAAGCGTGGGCAACTCGACGAGCTCACCCACGGAGATCGTACGGGTCTCTAGGGTCTCGGAATCCTCCTCGCCGATCCGCAGCTCCATGGCCGAGCCGTTCACCGTCACCAGGACGCGCGTGGGCGAAAAGTGATCGAGCGGCACTTCCATCACGTCCAAGACGCTACGAAGGTGTTTTAGCTTGGGACTCACGGGTGAGGTGTCGCCGAGTGTGACCCGGAGGTCCGTCGAGAAGCCCCCTGGTCCGTTTGCGTCGACGACATGAAGTCGCAGCGAAGTCAGCGCACGCACGATGAACTCGCGCCGCTTGAGGATTTCAACCTCGGTCTCCGTCTCCGCCTTGGGCGCGAAGCCGGCCGCGAGCTCCATCAAGGGACTCGCTGGACCGAAGGGCGAACCTTTGCTCACTTGAACGGCCCCCTCCGCGGTGTACTCCGGAACCGAAGTAACGACATACCCGACGACTGGAATGAGGGTGAGGAACCAAAGGCCTAGGATCAGTCGCCAACGGTGCCGAAGCAGCCGAATGAATCCCATGAGCAGGACTCGGATCGGTGGCGCCCCCCCATCTTCCTCCAGAACACCGAGGTCACGGGATTGAGGTGGGCGCGCACGCATGTCGACCGGACGGAGATCAGCGCTGGGATGAAGCGTCCGCGGCGTGGGGTCGGGCACGGCGTCATTGTGCCCGAAAACCACACTGCGTACACGAGACTCGTCCGCGGTGGGCTCGTCACGCGGCGCCGTTGGAACCCTGCACAGGACGACGATCTCGAGCATGCACCATGATTCGCGTAGCCGGCGCCTGAAGGCTCTGGAGAGGCAACCGTCGTGAAACGGCCGACAACGAACCTCCTGGCACCTTCGCGGTTCTCGTACAGGCCGCGTAGGCCCTCGTTGAACGCGCGACCGATGCTCTCAGCGAGCGTCGTTCAACTGCGCTTCCAGAGCCTCGCTCGCCGCTCGCCGCTCGGCGATCCGCAAGGTGCGTCCCTCACCCTGCCCCAGCACGAGCACGCGCCCATCCGGAAAGCGAAGCTCGACGTGAACTCGCCAGCTCGGCTCCTCGCTCGACGCGTCGTGGCCCACGCGTACATACGTGGGAGTCACCCGATACTGAGCCTGGGCCCAGTGCTGGAGCTGCGTCTTGGGATCGATCGCTCGCTCGTCACTCAAATCCTGGAGGATGTCCGCGAACGCGCGCTCGAACACGCCGGTCGCCGCCGCCACGCCATCCTCCCCCCGCTCGCGCGCATCGAGGAACACCGCACCAAAGATCGCCTCCATCGCATCCGCGAGCGTCCCCGCGTGTTCACGGCCGCCCCGCCGCGCGTCCCCGCGACCCAGGAAGAGGTGCGGACCGAGATCGAGGCGCTGCGCGACCTCCGCGAGCGCAGCCTCGGCCACGAGCACCGAACGCAGCCGCGTCAACTTGCCTTCGTCGACCTCCGGGAACCGCCGCCACAAGAGGTCCGCCACCACGAGGTCGAGCACGGCATCCCCAAAGAACTCGAGACACGCGTTCGAGGGCCAACCGAGATCCGCATGTTCGTTCGACCACGATCCGAGCGTCAGCGCCACGCGCAAGAGCGATGGGCGCGAGAACGCGTACCCAAGGCGCTCCGCCAACGCAGAGAGCGGAGCGGGAGGCTGGGTTTCGTCGTCGACCACGACCCACGGGTCGGGCAGGGACTGCAAGACCTTGGGGAGGCGCGAGTCCATAAACCGCTAGGGTGCGTCCCCGACCCGCGAGATCCAACCACCGCCGAGGACACGATCCTGGGCGTCGAACAGCACCGCCGCTTGCCCAGGCGCAGCCGCGCGCACGGGCTCCAAGAACCGGACGAGCGCGCGGCCGCCTTGGATCTCCACGCGTGCGGGACTCGGCGGGCTACGGTGCCGGACCTGCACGGCAGCAGTGACGGCTGGGCCCGCGCCGGCCTCGCAGAGCGGCTCGTACTCCTCCACCCAGACCTCCGAGGCGCGCGTTTCGACTTCGTCGCCCACGACGACGGTCCGCGTCTGCGGCACGACCCGCAACACGTAGCGCTTCTCGTTGCCCCGCGTCTCGAACCCTCGCCGCTGGCCGATCGTCACGCGGTGGATCCCCTGGTGCTCGCCGACCACCGTGCCCTCGCGATCCACGACAGGCCCGGGCGCCAAGACCTCGAGCGGCCGCCCTTGCGCCCGCAGCTCCCGCTCCACCACGGCCGCATAGTCCCCACCCGGGACGAAGCAGAGCTCTTGGCTATCCGGAGCGTCCGCGTTGGGCAACCCGAGCACCGATGCCCGCTCGCGGACCGCCTCCTTGGTCCAGGTGCCGAGCGGAAACCACGTGGACCGCAACGCCGTGCGCCCCATCGCGAACAGGAAGTAGCTCTGGTCCTTTTGAGGATCGACGGCGCGCCGCAACGCGACGCCGTACTCGTTGCGCGCGTAGTGCCCGGTCGCGAGCACGGACGCACCGAGCGCGCGAGCGCGACGCAGCAGCGGGCCAAACTTCACCTGCTGGTTGCACCGGGTGCATGGGTTCGGGGTGCGCCCCTCCGCGTAGTCGCGGGCGAACGGGGCGATGACCTCCGCGGCGAACCGCTCGCGTTCATCGACGACGTAGTGCGGGATCCCGAGCTGCGCGCACACGCGCCGGGCGAGGTCGACCTCCGCGGGCGAGCAGCACGTACCCCCGCGCCCTTTCTTTTCGTCTCCGGAGGCGTCATAGAGGCGCATCGTCATGCCGACGACCTCGTGCCCCGCCTCGAGCAGCAGCGCCGCCGTGAGCGAGGAGTCGACCCCTCCAGACATCGCGCAGACGACCCTCATCGGACATCCTCCTGGGACGTCGCCCGGACCCTCGCGACGATATCCGGCAGCACCCCGAGCAGCGCGGCGATCTCTTCTCGGCGCGTGGCCGGAGAGAGAGAGATCCGGATCGCCTCGGAAGCCGCGCGCTTGGAAAGGCCGAGGCCGAGCAGGACCTTCGAGGGCTCGGTGCTCCCCGACGAGCACGCCGCGCCCGTGGACACGGCGATGCCGGCGAGATCGAGGTTCATCGCCAAGAGCTCGCCGTCGCAGCCCTCGAACGCGACGTTGAGCGTGTTGCCGACGTGGGCGCTCGGGTCCCCATGGATCCTCGCGCCCAAGGCCGTCAGTCCCGCCCGCAGGTCCTCGTAGACACGGCGCAGCGCTTCGCCTCGCTCGTGGAGGTTCACGGTGCATTCGGTCACGGCGACGCCGAGCGCGACGATCCCGAGCAGCCCCTCGGTTCCGGGCCGGAAGCCGCGCTCTTGCTGGCCACCCTTGAGCGGTGACGTGAGGCGCAGGCCCTTGCGCACCAGGAGGGCCCCGGCGCCCGGGAGCCCGCCGAGCTTGTGAGCGCTGAGCGACAGCAGATCGACGCCCCATTCACGAAAGGAGACCCCGATCTTCCCGACGGCCTGGACCGCGTCCGTGTGGACGAGGATGTCGCGCTGGACGGACTTCACCGCCTGCACGACCTCCGGGAGCGCCGTGGTGTTGCCGAGCTCGTGATTGGCGGCGGAAAGCGTAACCAGACCGATTCCTGGGGTTCTGCGCAGCGTCTCCGCCACGCCCTCGGCCGTGACACGGCCCTGCGGGTCCACGGGGACCGCGACGACCGGGCCCCCTTCCTGCGCGCATGCACGGACGGCTTCCAAGACGGCGGGGTGCTCGAGGGGGCTCGTCAGGATCCCGCAAGGCCGCCCCGCGGCCGCGAGGGCCCTCACGGACCCGATCACCGCCAGATTGTCCGCTTCCGTGCCACCGCTCGTGAACACGACTTCGAGTGGGTCGCATGCCAACGCCGAGGCCACCTGCCGCCTCGCGTCTTCGATCTTCGCGCGAGCCATGCGACCCAAGCCGTGGACACTCGAGGGGTTCCCCCAAGTGATCCCGCCCCCGGCGATCTCGCCCAAAACCGCCGAAACGGGCGGGGCGAGCGGGGTCGTGGCATTGTGGTCCAGGTTGATCACGAGTCGAGCGGTGTAGCACACCCCAGCGGCTGCCCGGTGATCTCTTCGGGTGAAGTGCTTTGCGCGTTGACGCCGCGACCACCGCAGGTGTTACGATGGTCCCATCCACGTTGAGCAGTCTCACCACCATGCTCCGGCGAGCGGGCCTGCTGCGCGACGATGAAGTCGCCCGCGTCGAGGCCCACTGCCGCGCCCACGGCGAACCGCCCGTCGTCGCCTTGTGCGCCATGGGCCTCGTGCTCGAGGCGCAACTCGTGCGATTCCTGCACAGCAAGCTGATGGTGCCGTCGGTGACGGCGGAGATCCTGGAGCGCCTCGACCCCGAGACCGTCGCGCAGGTGCCCGCGGAGCTTGCCTGGCAGCACCTCGTGCTGCCGGTCTCCATGGACGAGGTCGGCAACCTCACGCTGGCCATGGCCGACCCGACGGACCTCGCCGCCGTGGAGGCCGTCACCGCCCACACGCGCAGCTACCTCATCCGCGCTGTCGCGGCGCTTTCGGAGCTGCGGGGGGCACTCGAGCACTACCACGGCCCGGCGCACCCCTCACCCGCCGCAGAAGACGAACCGGGGGCGCCCACGCTCGTCCCCCTCACCTCGTCCGCGATGGCAAGCATGATCCCGCGGCTCGCCGAGCTCGACGATCGCGATGCGATCACCGGCAGCTTGCTCGACCTGCTCGGACAGAGCTTCGAGCGCGTGCTGCTGTTCGTCCACGCCGGTCAACAGCTCCGCGGGCACGATGGCCGCGGCAGCGACCTCGTGCACGAGGCGATCGTCCAGGTCCGGATCCCCACCGAGACCGGTCCCTCGCTGTTCGCGGACGTCATCGAACGCCAGGCCCCCTACATGGGCCATTGGCCTACCGAACGCCCCATCGACCGCGCCTTCGCCCACGCGATGGGCGGCATCCAGGGCCCGATCCTCCTGCTCCCCATCGTCGTCGGCGGCAGGGTCCCCCTCGTCGTATTCGCGATGGGCACGCAAGTCCCCATCGACGGCCCCTCCATCGAAGCCATCGTCGACGCCACCGGCACCGCCCTCGAACGCGCGATCCGCCGCCGCAAACAGCAGAGCTAACGCCACCCAAGAAGTTCGAACTCGGGAACGAGCCGCAAGGCGAGCGTTTGGGGTGAAGCGAAGGTGGCTCCGCCACCGCAGCGAGGGGGCTTTGCGAAAGCCCCCTACAAAAACCAACCCGAGCGTTTGGGGTGAAGCGAAGGTGGCTCCGCCACCGCAGCGAGGGGGCTTTGCGAAAGCCCCCTGTAAAGATTAAACCGCTTTGCCGATGCGGGCGCAGTGGCCGAGGTGCGCCTTGAGGTACTTGCTCGGGAGGTCACGGTTGAGCTGCCCCGCCAAGCGGGCCGAGCACGCGACCAGGCGATCGAGATCGATGCCGGTCTTCACTCCCATGCCCTCGAGCATGTACACGACGTCTTCCGTGGCGACGTTGCCGGACGCCCCGGGCGCGTAGGGACAGCCGCCGAGACCCCCGATCGCGGAGTCCACGGTCCGGATCCCACATTGCAGCGCGACGGTGACGTTGGCGAGCGCGGTGCCCCGCGTGTCGTGGAAGTGCACCGCAAGGCGGTCGCTGCCGATGCCCGCAGCGTAGAGCCCTTCGATCAGGTACTCGATCTGCCGCGGCGTGCCGACGCCGATGGTGTCGCCGATGCTGAGCTCGTACACACCGTACTCGAGCAACGCCTCGGCGACGCGCCGCACGGCATCGAGGCTGACGGTACCTTCGTAGGGACAGCCGCACGCGCAGCTGATGTAGCCGCGCACCCGCATGCCGCGGGAACGCGCCTCGGCCACGACGGCGCGATACGTCTGCAGGGCTTCCTCGGTGGACTTGTTGATGTTCTTGCGGTTGTGGCTCTGGGTCGCGGCCAGGAACACCGCAGCCTCGGTGACACCGGCTCGGGTCGCCCCATCCAGACCGCGCATGTTGGGGACGAGCGCGCTGAACGTGACGCCCTCCCGCCGCTGCACCCGAGTCGCGACCTCGTAGTGGTCCGCGAGCGCGGGGACCCAGCGCGGATTCACGAAGCTCGTGATCTCCACACGGCGGATCCCCGCGTCCACCGCACCGTCGATGAGCTCGAGCTTGCGGTCGGTGGAGAGCGTCACTTTCTCGTTCTGGAGGCCGTCCCGAGGCCCCACCTCGTAGATGGACACGGAATCCGGCACCCCCGAGAAGAGGTTTCTGGATCGCGGCGAGCTTTCGACGGGTGAATCCACGGCAGGTTAGACCTTCGGACGAGGCAAAGTGAACGACCTCTCGGTCTCAGTGTACGCGATTCCGCCGAGACGCCCGATTGACGCAAGCCGCGCCGGGTCGATCGGATGGATCTCTCCGCTCCCATCGCGCTGCAGGAGACCCTGCGCGATGGTGAAGAGCAGGACTTCGGCGATGACGAGCGTCGACGAGGGGCCACCGCGCGGCCCTTGACCCACGCCGAGCGGGATCGCGTGGGTCAGGCGACACTCGAGCGATGCCAACGCCTCGGCGACCCGTGGCGCCGCAACGCGCTCGGCTGGCGCAGCGGCCAACCGCTGCCCACGATCGGCGACTGCCCACTCGTCGACCTCCGGACCGTATTCCGCGGAGGTCGAGTTCATCGCTTCCGCCAAGGCGTGGGACACATGATTGACCGTGAACTCGCCCATCTCGAGGATGTTACGCAGCGTATCTTTGGGGGTACCGTCGCTCCGCCACCCACATCCCACGACAATCGTGGGCGGCTTGGAGCAGACGGCCTGGAAATAGCTGAACGGCGCGAGGTTGCCCCGCCCCTCCCGGTCGATCGTGGAGATCCAGGCGATCGGTCGGGGCGCGACGAGGTCCGTCATGAGGCGGTAAAGATCGCGAGTGCGCATCCCTGCGGGATCGAGGATGTCGTGCGGTCGGACCATGGCTTTGACTCTCGCGAGCCGCCGGACTATGCCCAACTTCAGCGCCAGCCACCACATGCCGTGCCTCCGCCTCGCGCCCTCCCTCGCGCTCGCGCTCATGGTGGCGTGCGCCGCTCGTTCCAACCCGCCCGAGTCGCGCTCGGAGGAGCAGGCGCCCACGTCTACCCGCACGGAGCCCTCCCTGCCGCCTTCCGGTGCTGCGTCCAGTGCCTCGACGCCCAGTGAGGCCAAGGCGAACGACGATGCATCCGCAGAGCCCGCGGCGTTGGACCCCGCGCCCGCGCCCACGACGGTGGTCGAACCCGTCTCCCTGCCCGAGGACTACCTCCACTTCAGCGGGGCATGCAACGCCGCGGCCGGACCGGTCGTCACGATCGCGGCGATCGGCGACATCCTCCTGCACCACGAGCTCCAAATGCAGGCCTACCGCGCTTCGGACCGCTACCTCACGCTGTGGTCGGAGATCGTGGATCTCCTGCGCGCCGCCGACATCACGTACGGCAACCTCGAGAGCCCAGCCGCGTGGGGTCTCTCGCGCCGCGGCGGAGAAGCGCCCGATCCCGGCCTGAAGTTCGACAACAACGTCTACTCGGGCTACGCGAAGTTCAACATCCACCCGTCGATCGCAGAGGACCTCGCGACGAGCGGGTTCGATGTCATCTCCACCGCCAACAACCACGCGCTCGACCGCGAATCGCTCGGCGTAGATCGCACGCTCGATGCCTTGGACCGAGCTCACCTCGCGCACGCCGGCACGCGCCGCCTGGGCACCGAGGAACCGTGGCACACGGTGACGAAGACCCAGGGCCTTCGGATCGCCTGGGTCGCATGCACGCTGCACACGAACTTCGGCAAGGACGACCACGATCAAGTGCTCGACTGCTTCGAGAAGAAGCAGCGGGTCGCCGCTCTCGTGACGGAGCTCTCGGCCGATCCGCAGATCGACGCCGTCATCGTCACCCCGCATTGGGGCAAGGAGTACGAGCACGAGCCTAGCGAACGCGAGATCGAGTACGCGCAGCGCTGGATCGACGCCGGCGCGACGGCGATCATCGGCAACCACTCGCACGTCCTCTCACCGTGGGAGAAGCGGCTCTCCGCGGATGGGCGCGAGGCGTTCGTCATCTACTCGCTCGGCAACTTCGCGAGCCATCAACGCACCCTCAACCGCCGCAGCACCGTGATCCTGTATCTCGGACTGCGACGACGCGCGGGCGGAGGCGCCGAGGTCGTCGGTGCGCGCTACGTCCCCTTGCATGTGCGCATGGTCGGGGACAAGGAGAAGTTCTTCGTCGAAGCGATCGATCGCGTCGGCGGTCCTGCAGACGCACGCGCGCTCGTCGTCAAGTTGCTCGGGGCGCCGAACCTCCTGGCGCCCGGCGATCCGTTGGACGTCGCGCCGCACTGCCGGCCTGGGTTCGACCCCTGACACCCCGTCGGACCTTCCCGCCGCCTCCGCGCAGGGCACTGTGGGGAGCGCCTTGCGACGCGCGGGCCTACTGCGCGCGCCCAAGGACGCACGTCATCTCATGCGCGGGCCTTCTTCGCGCGAGCGGTCGTGCGCAGGAGCGGCGCGAGAAACTTGCCCGTATACGATGCCGCGACCTTGGCCACCGCCTCCGGTGACCCCTGCGCGACGATCTCTCCCCCGCCTGCCCCGCCCTCGGGGCCGAGATCGATGATCCAGTCCGCGCACTTGATGACGTCGAGGTTGTGCTCGATCACCAGCACCGTGTTGCCGCCATCCACGAGCCGTTGGAGGACGCCGAGCAGCTTGCGGATGTCCTCGAAGTGGAGGCCGGTCGTGGGCTCGTCGAGGATGTAGAGCGTCTTGCCCGTCTGCCGCTTCCCGAGCTCGCGGCTCAGCTTGACCCGCTGTGCCTCGCCACCGCTCATCGTCGGGGCGCTCTGGCCGACCTTCATGTAGCCCAGGCCCACGTCTTGGAGCGTCTTCAAGACGCGCGCGATGGCGACGTGGTTCTCGAACAGCTGCGCGCAGTCGTCCACGCTCGTGTCGAGCAGCTCGGCGATGTTGAGGCCCTTGTAGCGGACCGCGAGCGTGGCCGCGTTGTAGCGCTTGCCGGCACAGATCTCGCACGGAACGTAGACGTCCGAGAGGAAGTGCATCTCCACTTTGACGACGCCGTCCCCTTCGCACGCTTCACAGCGCCCGCCCTTGACGTTGAACGAGAACCGGCCAGGCGTATAGCCGCGGGTGCGCGCCTCGGGAAGCTGCGCCATGACCTGACGGATCAGGTCGAAGACCTTGGTGTAGGTCCCAGGATTCGAACGCGGGGTCCGGCCGATGGGGCGTTGATCGATCGCGATCACCTTGTCGAGGGCCTCCAGGCCCTGGATCTTGCGGTGTGCCCCCACCTTGACCGCGCTGTCGTGGAGGGCCTTGGACAACGCCGGCAGCAAGATCCCGTTGACGAGCGAGCTCTTGCCCGCGCCGCTCACTCCCGTGACCGCCGTCAACACCCCGAGCGGGAAGTCCACGTCCACGTCCTTGAGGTTGTGTTCGCGGGCACCGAGCACGCGGATCTGCCCCTTGGGCGTACGACGCTCCGGACGCGGTTCGATGGCGCGACGACCGGAGAGGTACTCCCCCGTGATGCTGCCCTCCGCCCGCTCGAGGTCACCCGGCGATCCCGTGAAGACCACTTTGCCGCCCAGGTGACCTGCGCCCGGCCCGAAATCGATGATGTGATCGCACGCGCGGATCGTCTCCTCGTCGTGCTCCACCACGAGCACCGTGTTGCCGAGGTCCCGCAAGCGCTGCAGCGTGGCGATGAGGCGCTGGTTGTCGCGTTGGTGGAGCCCGATGCTGGGCTCGTCGAGCACGTACATGACCCCGGAGAGCTCGCTGCCGAGCTGACTCGCGAGACGGATCCGCTGCGCCTCTCCGCCCGAAAGGGACGGGCCCGCGCGATCCAGCGTGAGGTACTCGAGGCCGACGTTGAGGAGGAACGAGAGACGCGCCCGGATCTCACGCAGCACGCCCTCTGCGATCTTCTGCTGGTTGCCGCGCAGATCGAGGCTGCCAAAGTGCTCGGACGCGGCGAGGACCGTCATGGCCGTCACGTCGTCCAGGCCGAGCTTGCCGATCCGGACGCCCAGGCTCTCGGGGCGCAGGCGCTTGCCGGAACACACCTCGCAGCCGCGCTCGGCGAAGTACTTGCGGTAGCTGTCTCTGGCCGAGTCCGAGGCGGTCTGCTGATAGCGGCGCATGAGGCTCGGGATCACGCCCTCGAAGCGCATGTCCCAGCTCCCGTGGCTCGTGCTGCTCTCGCTGCCCCACGTGACCTGGATGCGGCTCCCGGAGAGGCCGTAGAGCACTTGCTCGCGCTTTTTCTTGGGCAACGACCCGAAGGGGACCTCGAGGTCCACCTCGCAGGCCTTCGACATGGCCTCGATGATGCGGTAGGTCCACCCCTCTTCGCGCGCCGTGGCCGAAGCCCAAGGGGCGATCGCGCCGTCGCGGATCGAGAGCTTCGGATCGGGCACGACGAGCTCGGGGTCGACCTCCATGCGCGTGCCCAAACCGTTGCACGCGGGGCACATCCCGAGCGGACTGTTGAACGAGAAGCTCTGCGGCGAGAGCTCGGGGAACGAGTGTCCGCAGCACGTGCGATGCTCCGAGAACACGTGGACCTCACCGCCCTCGGCCTCGGCCCGCATCTCGCCCTTGCCCTCGCGGAGCGCGAGCTCGACGCTCTCGGCGATCCGCTGGCGATCCGCGGGCCGGACGACGATGCGATCGGCGACGAGATCGATGTCGTGCTTGAACTTCTTGTCGAGCTTGGGCGGCTCCTCGAGGCGGTGGATTTCTCCGTTCACGCGCACGCGGAGAAAGCCGCGCCCGGCGAGCTCCTCGAACAGATCGCGGAACTCGCCTTTGCGGTGGACGACGAGCGGAGCGAGCAGGGTGAGCTTGGTGCCCTCCGGCAAGCGCTGGAGCTCGCGCACGATCTCTTCCGCGCTCTGACCCCGCACCGGCTTGCCACACGTGTGACAGTGCTGCAGACCTACCCGGGCGTAGAGCACCCGGAGATAGTCGTAGATCTCCGTGATCGTCCCGACCGTCGAGCGCGGGTTGTTGGACGCGCTCTTCTGTTCGATCGCGATGGTGGGAGAAAGCCCGCGCAGGTGCTCCACGTCGGGGCGCTCGAGTTGGCCGAGGAACTGGCGCGCATAGGCGCTCAGACTCTCGATGTAGCGACGCTGCCCCTCTGCGTAGAGGGTATCGAACGCAAGCGACGACTTCCCCGAACCGCTCACGCCCGTGAACACGACGAGCTCGCGCTTGGGGATCTCGAGGTAGTCGATGTCGAGGTTGTGCACCCGAGCGCCTTGCACGACGATGGTGTCCGGTTCGTCAGCAGCCCTCGCGAGGCGCGGCGGCTTGGCCCCGTGCGCGGGGGCGGACTTGGCTCCCGCCGCCGCCGGAGGTGCCGAAGATCTGCGCGAGCGTGAGGGGGAGTTTCGTTTCGCGGAGGTCCCGGCCATGGCTCTCGGGAAGCCGTTTAGCACAGCGTCCCCTACAATGCACGTCTGTTCAGGATCCTCCGTCCCCGCCCGCTTTCGGGCCGCTTCGAGACTTCGGCAACGGATCTCGATCGCGTGGGGACGATGTCCTCATGATCGCGATCGGTCGATTCTCTTCCAGACGATCGAACTTCGCTTCACGACGTGACACCGTCTCGACCCAAGCACCGCGTCATTGTGTTCGTGATATATGGCCTCGCGTCGCAAGATTGGACGCTCATCGTGCCCGGGTGGTGAAATCGGTAGACACGGGGGACTTAAAATCCCCTTCGCGAGAGTGCGGGTTCGAGTCCCGCCCCGGGCATCCCAAAGATTCGTGACTGACCAAAAGACTGAGGACATCGCCCCCCCGAGTTTGAGCGTGTAGTGATCGCCGTTCTCTAGGTGCAAACGCTCGTTTCGCTGTTAGCCTCGCGACCGTATGACGCATCCTCGGTTGTGTTCCGCCCTCGTTCTTTCTTCGTTGTGGCTGCTCGGATGCGGCGACGACGGAGGGAGCACCGATAGCTCCAGTACCACTGGCACATCCACCGGAACCGGGACCAGCTCCACGTCTGGGGGCTCGACCAGTGGATCCTCGACGACATCTGGCACGACCTCCGGCGCGACGACGAGCTCCGGCGAATCGGAGAGCAGCACGGGTGGGGGCGTTGGACCTGCCTGGTATTGCCCCGAGGGCCCATTTGCGGCGTCCCCATTCGCGGACCTCGGCTCCAACGAAGTCGCGATGGTCGCGATCGACGACGGCAACTTCCACGAGATGGTTCAGGGCGACGACGTCGCTGCCGGAGAGGTCCAGGGCCTCCTCGAGGGTCCCGTGTGGCTCGGTGATCGCTTGATCTTCACGCACCTTCGCTTCTCGACGGGCAACCCCTCCGAGCTGCTCCAGTTCACGCCCCCGTCCACGTTCGAGGTGCTCTACACCAACATGGGGCTCAACGGTCTCGCGATGCGAACCGATGGCTCGATCGTCGGTGCTTCCCACCTCGTCGGTGGTCTCGTCGACGTCGATCTCGCGACCGGTGCGACCACCACCATCATCGCCGAGTACAACGGCGCGCGCCTCAACTCGCCCAACGACCTCGCGATCCGCAGCGACGGCAACATCTACTTCAGCGATCCGACCTGGCAGGCCCCGACGCCTCGTCCGCAAGGCGAGATCTATCGCGTGTTCCGGCTCGATCCGGCAGGCAACCTCACCGTGGTGGACGAGAGCACGCTGCCCGAGCCCGAGACCGGCAGCGAGTCCGGCAGCGAGTCGAGCAGCTCGTCGGGCGACTCCGGCGGCGATACGGAAGGCGAGTGCGACACCTCCAGCAGCAGCGACGCTGGGAGCACTGGCTCGGAAAGCGGGAGTTCGACCGGCGGAGCCGACACGGACGCCACACCGGAACTGGAGCCCAACCAGTCCAATGGCGTTGCACTGTCCCCCGCCGAGGACGTGCTCTACGTCGGCGACCTCAATGGCGTGTGGGTCTACGCCGTCGCGGACGATGGCAGCGTGGCAACCCCGGGCGCGTTGATCGAGGGCGTCGCGGGGGGTGTGGACGGCATGGCCGTGGACTGCGCGGGCAACCTCTACGTCACCAACCATGGCGCGGGCGAGATCACGGTCGTCAGCCCGGCACTCGAGATCATCGGCACGATCACCGTGCGTCCTTCGCTCACGAACGTGGCCTTCGGCGGACCCGATGGCACCACGCTCTATGCGACGGCCGGCGATCCCAAGGACGGCACGGCTTCGACGCTCTACTCGCTCGAGCTCGCGATCCCCGGATCGCCGTACTGAAGAACGCAAGGGTTCGTTCGCCGCTGCGGTGGCGCAACGAACCCACCGGCCCGAGGTTCGTTCGCCGCTGCGGTGGTGCAACGAACCCACCCGATCCGTGGGTTCCTTCGCAGCGCCAGCGAGCCCTCGAACGCGACCCTCAGGGCCCGCCCGGCCGCAACGTGGACGGAATCACTTCGCCCTTCTCCTTGAGGATCGCGACGACGTCCGCTCCCGAACGCTTGGCGAGATCGATGATCGGCACCGCCTCGCCGTACGGGACGCCATCCTCGAAGTCGACGAACACGGCGCGGGTCTCCCGGAACTCGAGCTGCCGCGTGAGCGCCTCGGAGAGCCGGTCCTGGGTGATCGGCGTCCCGTTGAGCGACAGGCCGCCTTCAGGGGTCATCGCGACGACGAGCGGGTCCTCGGCGACCTTGCGCTCCTGCGGCCGCTTGCTCTCGGGAGGGATCCGCACCGAGAGCTCCGGGACGTTCCGCGGGACGAGCACCATGAAGATGATGAGCAGCACGAGACAAACGTCGACGAGCGGCGTCACGTTGATCTCGCTCTTGGCACCGCCCGACGTGCCGGCGGACATCCCCATCAGCCCGCCTCCGGGAGCGCCACGACGAGCGCGAGATCGTGTTGCTGCGTGCGTGGGTCGTCGCTGATCCACTGGAGCACCGTCTTCACGGTGCGGAAATCCACGCTGCGGTCGCCCTTGATGAACAGCAGCGGACCCTCGTATCCGTTCGCGGCGGCGCGTCCACGGGCCACCTTGAGGGCGCCATCGAGTTCGCGTAGGAACCCCTCACGTTCGACGTAGACCTCGGCGTCGATCCATGCGCCCACGTCGTCGATGGAGACGAACACCTGTTCGCCTTCCTTGTGCGCCGTAGCCTCGAGCGCGAGCGGCAGCGCGACGTCCCGGCCGCGCCCGATCATGGGTGTCACCACCATGAAAATGATGAGCAGGACGAGGCAGACGTCCACGAGCGGCGTCACGTTGATCTCGCTCGTGGGGCGAAGCGCGGCGCCGGCATGGTCCGAGCGATACGGGACCAGCTTGTGGCGCTTGCGAATCGCTGAGGTCATGCACGCCCCTCTTTGAGGACGAGATCGATGACTTCGCCCGCCACGTCGTTCATGTCGATCTGAAAGCCCTCGACGCGGCCGTTGAAGAAGTTGAACGCCATCACGGCCGGGATCGCGACGATGAGGCCCACGGCGGTGGCCACGAGCGCCTCGGAAATGCCGCCCGCGACCGAGCTGAGGCCGCCTCCGCCGTCTGCCGAGAGACCCTGGAACGAGTTGATGATCCCGACGACCGTACCGAACAAGCCCACGAACGGGGCCGTGGAGCCCACCGTCGCGAGCCACGTGAGGCCGCGTTTGAGGTTCGCGGCTTCACGCTCCTTGGCGCGCTCCATCTGCCGGTTCACCGCATCGACGAGATCGAAGTCCCCGACGTCCTGCGGCCCCTCTTCCTGTAACGCACCGAGGCCCTGCAAGTACTCGCGCAACCCTGCAGCGACGATCTTCGCGACGGGACTGTCCTTGTAGCGCGCCGCGTCGTCCACCGCCCCCTGGAGGTTCTTGCCCTTGAGGTGCCCGCGCAGCGCGACGACGTAGGCCAGCGATTGCGAACGCGCGCGCGCATACGCCATGACGCGCTCGAAGATTACCGCGAGGGCGGCCAGGAACATGAGCACGAGCCCCACGAGCACGGCCTTGGCGACGATGCCCATCTGGGCCCACATGCCCGACAGGGTGAAATCCGTGCCTTCGGCGAGGAGAAGGGGAAAACCGTCCATCATTCGAACTCGATCGCGAAGTCCACCGACGAGCACGTCTTGACCGCCCGCCCAGCGACTTGAAAGGGTTTGAAGCGCCATTTCTCGACGGTCTCGCGGCAGATCCGATCCACGTCGGGATCGCCGGGGAACCGCTGCGTCGTCTTCACGTCGACGACTTTGCCGTTTTCACTCACACAGAACGAAATCTTGGTGTGGCCACCGCGGCGATCGAACGTCGCCGCCTTGGTGCCCGAGAGCTTCTTGCTGTCGCAGTCGGGCGCGTAGAGGGCGTTGCGTTTCACTGCCTGCAACGGCTGCTTGGCGACGGACTCGGGCGCCGCGGCCTCGCGGCGCGTGAGCACCCCACCGGGCAACCCACCGACCACGCCCGGGATCCCCGGCGTTCCGAGGCCACCCGGGATCCCTGAAGGGTCGCCGCCCGGAATCCCGCGAGGATCGCCGCCCGGGATCCCTTTCTTCGTGGCGCTCGGGCGCGCCGCGGGGGCCGGCGCCTCGAGCTTCTCCGGCGCCTCATCGGGCTGCTCGAGCGGCGCTTCTTCCTCGGGGATCTCGGGCGCTTCGTCGGGAGCGTCCTCTGGCTCCGGTTCGCCTCCCCCCGCGGGCGGCGGCGGTGGAGGGGGCGGTGTCGCGGTGCTCTCGTCCATCATCATCTGGACGACGACCACCGCTTGGCTCGGAGGATCGACGCGCACGATCGACATCTTGTCGGCGACCCACATCGCCACGAGCAGTCCGGCCGTCGTCACGCCCGAGACGATCGCTGCGCCCCCCATCGCCCGGCGCCACCGCGGATTGCCGGCTTGGACTTCGACGTAGTGATCGAACATCAGCCGGGATCCGTCGTCGGGGTGGAAGGGGCGAGCAACTGCTGTTCGATCTCCGCCTGCCTCGCGGCGTCCGCAGCCCGCTCCTGCGGCGAGAAGGGAGCCACGGGGCAGCACGGACGCCCTGCGGCCGTGAGCGCTTCCGTGCACTCGGGCACCGCATCGAGCCCGCAGATCGCCTTTTGCTGCTCCCACGCGGCCATCGCATCGTGCCGCGCACGGAGGACCTCGAGCTGCTCTTCGGGGGCCTGCGGATCGTCCACGACGGTGCGCGCGAGCTGCCTTTGCGTGTACGCCATCGCGCGCCAGGCATAGGCATCGCGAAACTCCGGGTCGATCGCCGAGGCGCGATCCAGGAGCTCGATCACCCGATCTGCGGCGCGGATGCGATCCAGCGCGGAGAGGTTCGCGTTGTAGGGCACGGCCGAGTCTGCCTCGGGCCACAGCGGCTCGAACTCGCGGATCGCCCGCTGATGCCACGCCTTGACGCTGCGCGGGAAGTCTTGGGTCCGGCGCGCACGCCACTCGTCCGCGGCATCCGGGCGACCGCAGGTCTCGAGCTGACGCACGATGCGGGCGTACCAAGCTTCTTCGTCCGGATGCTGGCGATGCTGCTCCACCCAGTGGGCGACGAGGGCGTCGCAGCGTTCGTCGGCGGCGAGGATCGAGAGGCGGTGTTCCAGCACGAGCGTCTGGTCCTCCACGCTCGGCTCCGGCAATCGGCCTAGCCAGGCCTCGAACTCCGCGAGGGCGAGGTCCGCGAACTCGGCCCGACGCGGGCGATCTCGGGCGTCTTTCATCGCGAGCACTTGCGCCTCGGCCGCGCACGCGCGGTTCCACCGGACCGTGACCCCGTCCGGTTCGAACGTGAGCGACTGTGTGTAGAGGTCGACGGCGACGTCGAAGCGCCCCTCCGCGTACGCGGCGTTGCCCTCACGGATCAGGTCGCGCGCCGTGATCTTTGCACATCCGCCCAACGCGAACGCGCAAAGCCATGTGCAGAGGCGACGCATGCCGCGATGATTCTACCGCAACGAGTCGGGGAGGATCGCCGAGAGCTCTCGCAAACCGCAGGCCAGCATGACGAGGCGCTCGAGGCCCATCGCGGCGCCGGAACAGGGCGGCAGCCCCAGCTCGCGGAGCTCCGCGAGAAACTGCGCCGGCTCCGGCAACGGGGGCAGCGCGAGGAGTTCACGCAGCCGGGTCACGCGTGCGAACCGCTCGCGCTGCTCGGTCGCGTCGCGGAGCTCGCGATAGCCGTTGGCGAGCTCCACACCACCTACATGGCTCTCGAAGCGGTGCGCGACGACTGGGCGCTGGCGCTCACGGATCGGTGGCCCAACCTCCGAGAGCGCCGCGAGGGCGACGGGGAACTCCACCACGTGCACGCGGCGATTGGGATCGCGCGCGAGCCAGGGCTCGAGGCACAGGTCTGACCAGTGGCTGAACCACGCCGTCCACGCGGCGAGATCTCGCGTGCCACGCTCGACGTCGGCCGTTTGCGCCGGAGGATCGACCCACAGCTCCGGCAGCGACGCCGTGACGATCTCCTGCAGCGCCGCGGCGTCTTCGTCCCCGCGCAGGCGCAGCCCGGTGGTCTCCGCGACGAGCTCACAGAACCCGCGCGTCTCCCAGGACACGCGACGGCGACGCAGCTCGAGCACGTCCGCCACGGCATCGAACACGCAGTCGACCAGCGCCTCCACGTCGCGGCGCACCTTCTCGGTCGCGGCACCGAGCCGGTACCACTCGACCAATCGAAACTCCTCGCGGTGCATCGCACCGATCTCCGCCCGCCGGAACACGGGTGCGATCTGGTAGATCGCACCGCTGCCCCGGGCGAGCAGCCCCTTCATCGCGAGCTCCGGGCTCGTTTGGAGCCACTTGCGGCTCGCCTCGATGGGCTCGATGTACGGCTCGAGCGCGACCTCGCTGCGGCGCACGCAGGTGACCACCTCGCGCAGGCCTTGGCTACGGAAGTAGCTCCGGACCGCATGCGAGGCGGCATCGAACACTGCGATCCGCCGATCGAACGACAACCTCATGGACCGCTCCCCCCGGGCGGTGGCTCGCAAGCCCCCAAAGCCGTGGTTAGCTGTTGACGCGCTCGACGTACTCGCCGTTGCGCGTGTCGATCTTGATGCGCTCGCCCACCTTGATGAAAAGCGGCACCTGGACGACGTACCCGGTCTGGATCGTCGCAGCCTTGGTCACGTTGGTGGCCGTGTCGCCCTTGACCCCGGGCTCGCACTCGATGATCTCCATCACCACGTGGCTCGGCAGGCTGATGCCCACGGGGCGCTCGTTGTAGAACAGCACGTCGCACTCGAGCTGATCGAGCAAGAAGTGCTTGTCGTCACCGACGACGTCCTCGTTGAGATCGACCTGCTCGTAGGACTGGTTGTCCATGAACGTGTAGCCGTCCGGAGACGCGTAGAGGTACTGCATCTTCTTGGACTCGACGTTCGCAGCCTCGAGCCGCTCGCCCGAGCGCCACGTGCGATCGATGACGGCCCCGGTGATCATCTGCTTGAGCTTGCACTTGTAGAGCCCCTGCCCTTTGCCCGGCTTGACGAACTGGAACTCCGTGACGACGTAGGGGTGCCCATCGAGCTTGATTTTGGCGTTCTTGCGCAGCTCACTGACGTCCATGATGTCTCCTCAACCTGCAGGTCGGCGCGGCGCACGGCGCACATTGCGCACGATCCCGGCAGGGCGCACAACGTTGGTCCGGCCCGCTGGCGGTGTCAACGGGGACCCGACACTTTCCTGGACACAACCATGTTCGTGAGAGAACTCTCACCTACGTGTCAGTTCGGGACGCGAGTGTGCGGGTAGTCATGAGGGTGCGCCTGTGGCAAGTTATTTCCGGTTTTTCGCAAGGGTTACCGGAAAAATGCGCCTCACCACGAAAGCTCGCTACGGACTGCGAGCACTTTGCCACGTCGCCAATCGCGGGTACGCATCCGCTCAAGTCATCGCCGAACGTCAGGCCATTCCATCGCGGTACCTGGAGGAGATCATCGGAGAGCTCCGCAAGGCAGGTCTCGTGGTCGGAAAACGCGGTCCCCGGGGCGGCTACCGCTTGGCGAAGCCCGCGTCGGAGATCGCCGTCGCGGACGTCCTGCGGGCGCTTGCGGCCACGTCTCCGAACGGGGCCGGGGGCACGGGCGAGCCGGAGGACGAGATCACGGCGCTCGTGGAGCGCTCGGTCGACGACAAGCTGCAAGCCGCCGTGGGCGATCTCAACCTCGACCAGCTCTTGGGAGAGGCCCGCGAACGTCACCGCCGTAGCGCAGCCAACTATGTCATCTAGCCGCGTGCAACCACGATGAAGCCCTCGCTACCTCTCGCCGATCGCCTCGGCAGTATTCTCGACCTCATCGGAAACACGCCGGTGCTCCGGATCTCCCGGGTTTGCGGGAGCGAGGGCACGCATGCTGCCGTGTGGGGCAAGTGCGAGTACCTCAACCCCGGAGGCTCGGTCAAAGACCGCATCGCGCTCGCCATGATCGAAGCGGGCGAGGCCGCGGGCCTCATCCGTCCGGGGGAGACCACCCTCGTCGAGCCCACGAGCGGAAACACCGGGATCGGGTTGGCGCTCGTGGCCGCGGTCAAGGGGTACCGCTTGCTGCTCACGATGCCCGAGTCCATGAGCCTCGAGCGTCGCAGCCTGCTCAAGGCTTACGGGGCCGAGCTCGTGCTCACCCCCGACGATCGGACCATGGAAGGCGCGGTCGCTGCCGCCCGTGAGCTCTGCCGACGCCCCGATCACGTCATGCTGCAGCAGTTCGAGAACCCGGCCAACCCGCAGGCGCACCGCGACACCACCGGCCCCGAGCTCCTCAAGCAGATGGAAGGCTACTCCATCGATGCGTTCGTCTCGGCGATCGGCACGGGCGGAACGATCACGGGCGTGGGCGAGACGCTCAAGCAGCGCTTCCCCGCGGTCAAGATCATCGGCGTCGAGCCAGCGCGCAGCCCCGTGCTCTCGGGTGGAGAACCCGGTCCGCACAAACTTCAAGGGATTGGCGCGGGCTTCGTGCCCAAGGTCCTCAACCGCGACGTCATCGACGAGATCGTCCCGGTCATGGACGAAGACGCCTATCGTATGAAGAAGCGCCTCGCCCATGAAGAAGGCCTGCTCGTGGGCATTTCGGCCGGGGCCGCGGCGTTCGTGGCCGAACGCGTCGCGCGCGAGCTCGGCCCCGGCAAAAACGTCGTCACCGTGCTTTGCGATACCGGGGAACGGTATTTCAGCCTCGACGATTTTTTCACGTCCGACGGCGCAAGACGCTAGGCCTCGCAAGAAACCGCCGGCCCTCGGTCGGCGATGAACACCTCGGAAACCAAACTCATCAGGAGCCCATCATGGCAAGCATCCATATCCCCCCTGCTCTGCGCAAGTACACCCAAGGCGAAGAAGAAGTGTCCGTGGGCGGCGGCAACGTGGCCGAAGTCCTGCGCAACCTCGAGTCCAAGTACCCCGGGATCCAAGAGCGCATCCTCGACGACAGCGGAGCCGTCCGGCGTTTCGTCAACATCTTCGTCGCCGACGAAGACATCCGCTTCCTCGACAACCTGAGCACGGCCGTCAAAGACAGCGACGAAGTCAGCATCGTCCCCGCGATCGCGGGAGGCTGAAACCTCCATGAACACAGTGCTCCAATCCCCCGCGCCGCCCGCAGGAGCGGCGTTGGCCCTCTCCCTCGGTAAACGCAGTCTTCGCACGCCGATGGGCTCGGTGCTCGACCTCGTCGGCAACACGCCCCTCGTTCGTTTGACGCGCATCGAGGTGGAGTGTCCAGGGGTCCAACTTTGGGGCAAGGCGGAGTTTTGTAACCCGGGGGGTTCCGTGAAGGACCGCGCCGCGAGTCGCATCATCCGCGACGCGCTCGCGCGCGGAGACCTGCGCGACGGCGTCCGGCTGCTCGACAGCACGAGCGGCAACACCGGGATCGCCTACTCCATGGTCGGAGCCGCGCTCGGGGTCCCCATCACCCTGGTGATGCCCGAGAACGTCAGCATCCCCCGCAAGCAGATCACGCGCACCTATGGCACGGAGCTCGTGTTCTCCGACCCCATGGAGGGCAGCGACGGGGCGATCCTCCTCGCGCGCAAGCTCGCGACCGAGTACCCCGACCGCTACTACTACCCCAACCAATACGCGAACGACTCCAACTGGCTGGCGCACTACGACGGCACGGCCATGGAGATCTGGGCGCAGACCCACGGCACCGTCACCCACTTCGTGACCGGTGTCGGGACGAGCGGCACCGTGATCGGCACCTCGCGCCGCTTGCACGAGCTCAACCCGGCGATCCGGTGCATCGCCATGCAACCCGACGACGCCTGGCACGGACTCGAAGGCCTCAAGCACATCCCGAGCAGCCTCGTGCCGCCGATCTACGACGAGCAGGTGCTCGACGAGACGATCTGGATGCCGACCGACGAGGGCTGGGACATGTCGGAACGCCTTGCCCGCGAGGAAGCCCTGTTCGTGGGGCACTCGAGCGGAGCCAACGTCGCGGCCGCCCTGCGGATCGCCAAACGGTGCTGCGCCGCCGGCCAAGAGGGCGTCATCGTCACGGTCCTGTGCGACCGCGGCGAACGCTACTTCGGTCCGCTCGTCTGGGAGAAACACTATGTCTGGTAAGCCCACGATCTCCGCCGACCACCTCGCCGCCATCTACCGCCAAGCGCGGCAAGAGTTCCCCAAAGAGTGCTGCGGCTACATCCTCGGTACGGTCGAGGACGCAGAGCTCGTGGTGTGTCGGAACCGTCAGGACCAGCTCCACGCGCTCGATCCCAAGGAGCATCCGCGCACCGCCGAGAACGGCTACAACATCGGCGGCAAGGAGCTGCTCCAGCTCACGCGGAGCTTCGAGTCCGCGCGTCCGGCCGCGATCATCTACCACTCGCATCCCCGCGTCGGCGCGTACTTCTCGGAGGAAGACACGCGCGCCGCGATCGCGGCGGGCTATCCGGTCGACTACCTCGTGGTGGACGCCCAAGAGGACGAGATCCGCGGCGCCAAGCTCTTCCGCCGCGAGGGAGACGCCTTCGTCGAAATCGAGGCGTTCCCCGGCGCCTCGGTGTAGACCGGTCTCCTGCTCGCTTTCGCGCAATCTAGGATTCACGAGAGCGGACAGCGCACGCGGCGGGCCGCGAGGTGCTCGGCGAGCGGGCGATCGGCGGCAAGGAAGTCGCCGACGGGGATTTGGCCGCACGGGAACGCCTCGATGCGGGCGCCGGCGACCGGCTGGAGCGCGGACGTCCACGTGCCGGCGAGGGCGCGACCGTCCACGTGATAGACGCAGACGACGACCTCCGGCCCGGGGTCTGGGTAGACGTGGTGGACGACCTCGGCGATCGCTCCGACGACGAGCCGCTGCGCCGCGGTGCCCCACTCTTCGACGAGTTCTCGACGAAGGGCGGCGACGGGGCTCTCGCCGCGTTCGACCTTGCCACCGGGGAACTCGAGCGCGGACGCCCCATGCCGCGCATCCGCGCTCCGACGACCAAGGAGCACGGCATCCGGGCCGAGCCAGACGAGCCCGGCGGCGACGAGCAGTCGCGGTGAGTCCATGCACCGGATGTACCACGGCGCACGGCCCACCGATGCGGCACCGAAGCGACACCAGGGCCACGCCAAGGCGAGGCCCGGTCCGACGCCCGGTCTACGGAAGTCCGTCAAAACGTAGACCGCAGCCCGCCTAGCCACTATGCTCCCCCAAGTCGTCATGCGCTTATACGCGAGCAAGATCCCCCACATCACCGAAGCTGTGACCCGCGCTCTGGTGGACGCAGGGGACATCGAGATCAACGATCGCGAAGAGTTCAAACGCGACATCGAGTCGATCCTCCGCGAGTACCTCCGCAAAGACCGCGAGATCACCGAGGCCGCCAAGGACATCCTCGAGCAGCGAGGACTGCCGTACTCCGATCTTTACCGGACCAAGCGCGCCCTGTGCGAGCGCGAGGACTTTGCGATCGGCGACGAGTCCGTGCACTGGATCGCCACGCAGCTGCTCGAGCTCTTCATGCGCTCTGCGTTCGTGGAGGAGATCTACGCCGAGGACGGCAAGCTCCGCAAAGCCATCAAGGACGTCCTCCGTCGCAACATGCAAGCCGACGACGACCTCGATCGCGAGGTCCGGCGCCACCTCAAGCACCTCGAGGAAGGCACCTCGACGTTCGAGATCGAGTACCAAAAGCAGCTCGAGGCGATCAAGCGCAAGCACGGTCTCTCCTGATGGCACACATCGTCGTGTACCTGCAGCGCACGCCGCAGGGCCTGCATCCGGCGAGTGCCCTCTCGCTGTGCTGGGCACGCGACATCGGATCCCAACGGGGGGCGAGCGTAACGGCCTTGGCCATCGGTGACGCGGGGCCCTGGGACGCCGGCATCGTCCGGGCCGCGGGTCGCTACGGTGCAGACGCCGTCGAGTTCTGCGGTCCAGGCGGCCTCTCCCGCGTCTACGAGCGCCTGCATCCCGTTCACATCCTCGTTCCCCTCACCCTCGAGGGCCGCAGCGTGGCGCAGGACCTCCCGGGAGGACCCGTCATCCCCCGATGGCTGCAGGGTCCCAACCCGCGCTTCGGCGGCGCGGATGCGTTGACGGGCGTGCTCGCGGGTGCCCTTCCCTGGCACGATTTCGAAGCGACGCTCGAGTCCGAGTACGAGAGCACGGCCGTAGAAGCGCCGACGCCCGCGTTCGCGCGCGAGGGCGAGGCGCCCTGCCGGGTCTCGCTCGAGCTGCAGGATGCGCGGGGATACGTCATCGCTCCCGCCACGGAGCCGGACCACGCCACGCTCAAGATCCTCCACGGGCTGGGCCTGCCCCCCGTCGAAGTCGACGAGGTGGCCACCGCGCGCGCCGGCCTGTTCTTTTGGCTGGCTCGGCCGCACACCACCCTACCCGCGCGCCTGGCCGAGCGTTCGCCCTCGGTACGCGTCGCCACCTTGGCGGGTCCGACCGATCGTCGCGACGACTCGTGGTCGCTCTCCGACTGGGTGTTCGCGGGACCCTGCCACGAGGTCCTCACCACCCTTGCCGGGCCGTCTCCGTGGACGAACACGCCCGGGTAACCGCGATCGTCTCGGCCTTGCTCGGGGACGGCGACATCGCGCTCGCCCCGGGGGTGGATGCCGAGAGCCCCGGCCGCGCGTGGCAAGCCGCGGGTCAGCCGTTCCGCGAGCGAGACCTCGCCAACCTGCTTCGCAAAGGCACCCCTCCGGCGATCGTCGTCGTCGCCGAGGCGAGCCCCACCCTCGCGCGCGCGCTCCGTGAGTCGCCGCCGCCGTTGCTCGTGTGGTTGGGAGACGCGCCCGACCCCGCGCTGCAGCGCGATCTTTCGGCGCGCAGCCTGTGGCTCGGACCAGGGGCCACGTTGCATTGCGGGGGCCAACCCGATCGATTCATCGCCGTGGGGCACTGCGCGCAAGAGCTCGAGGGCCTCCGCCGAGCCTTGCGAGCGTTGCCCGGCGCTCGCGAGCGCGTGTTCTTGTCGCTGTCGCCCACGCCCTCGTGGCTACCGAGCCTCTTGTCCGAGCCTCGCCTGCGCGACGCCCAAGCCATCGGCACGGTGTCCGCGGAGCAGCTGCACACCGACTGGATCGCGTGGGCGCGCGCCCACGATCACCACGTCCTCGTCCCCGTCGGGGTCGAGACCGTGGACCTCGACGATCCGCACCGCCTCGTCCCCAACGCCGCGGCGCAAGCCCTCGAGCACCGCACGGGACCCGTCTTCCCGTCGCCGCGCGTGATCGCGGCGGTCGGTCAAGCGCTCGCGCAGGCCCAGCCACCCGCGCCGCGCCAAACCCCGACCCCCGCGGCGTTGGCCGTGTGGACGCAAGCGCGCCGTGCCCTTCCTGCGATCGGTGGGCTACCCGAGATGGACGCTCCGCTCCAGTCCACGGACCTCGACGCCCCTGCCTCGGCCTTCCTGGCCCAGGCGGCGCTGCTGCGCGCCCGGGCGCGACGCGAGGCCCTCGCGATCGACGTTCCTCACCCCACGATCGACGAACCGGGGGTCGAGCGCGCCATGGAGGTCCTGCGCGCGGCCGGAGAACAGCTCACGGATCACGAGAGCAAGGTCGTGCTGCGCGGGTTCGGCCTGGAGGTGACGCGCCAAGCCGTCGCGAACTCCGCGAGCGGTGCCTCGGGCTTCGCCGATCGGATCGGGTACCCCGTCGTCCTCAAGGCGCTCAGCCCCGACTTGCGCCGCCGCTCCGACGTGGGCGGGGTGATCCTCGCGCTCGAGACCTCGGCCGCGGTACGCCGCGCGTACGCCTCGATCGTCGACAACATCGAACGCCGCGCCCCCACGGCCGCGCTGCACGGGGTGCTGGTCGCCGAGATGATCCCCGACGGCCCCGATCTGCGCTGCGGTGCGCGGCGTCTGCCGAGCGGGGAGCGGGTCCTCCACGCCCGCGCCGTTGCCCCCGGAGCGCCTCCCGAGGTCGCCCTCGCGCTGTGCCCCCTCGATCCGAGGAGTGCGCTCGAGCTCGCGTTCTCGGTGCTGCGCGGGAGCCCCGTGCCCGCGTGGCGCCGTGAAGACGACCCCGATCTCGGCGCGCTGGCCACGTTGTTCCTGCGGCTCGGGATCCTGCTTGCGCGCACGGGCGATCGGATCACGAGCCTCGATCTCGGTCCCGTGCGTTGGTCCGGCGCATCGCGTGGCTACGTGACGCTCGACGCCGCGATCACGCAGCGACCGCATCTGCAGGGCACGTAGCGCCTCCCTGTCGCCAGAGGTCTTGCCGGACGCAGCGCGGGTCTCGCCACAGTGCGGCCTACGAGCTCGCCTGATAGCCTTCCAGCATGCCCACGGTCGCCCTGCCCGGTGCCTATCGCCTCACCAGCCGTGACTGGCTGGGATTGCCGGACGACGGGCGATTCTATGAGTTGCTGGACGGAGATCTGTGCGTGGCTCCACCTCCGAGTATCGAACATCAGCGTTTGTCCCGAGATCTCGAGTTCGAGCTCTTGACGCATCTTCGTCGATCGAACCGGGGGGAAGTCTTCGATGCCCCGATCGGCGTCCGTCTCGGTGATGACACCGTGCTCGAGCCCGACATCGTGGTCGTCCTCCAAGAGCACGCGGACAGGATCCAGCCGCAATGGATCGACGGCGCTCCCGATCTCGTCGTCGAGGTCCTCTCGCCGGGCACGGCCCGCAGGGACCTCGTCAGCAAGCGCGAGGCGTATCAGGCCGCCGCGGTTCCAGAGTACTGGATCGTGGATCCCGTAGCGCAGACGATCGAGGTGCTCGCGCTCGAGCGAAGCCTGTACGCACGCACGGGCCTCTTCCGCCGCGACCAAACCTTGAGGTCACCGATCCTGCCCGAACTGGCGATCGACCTCGCGACCATTTTTCGGCCCCGCTGATCCGTGTCCAACGCGCGCGCGGAATGGCCGAGCTGTGCGACTGGGGTCACGGAACCTCCGCCTCGCCTCACTCGCGCCCGGTCATGTCGCGGGCGCGCGTGAGCAAGTGCGGCGCGAAGTTCAGCTCCGGCTGCTCGATCACGGCCTCGAGCAATGCATCGAGGAGCTGTCCCATCGCGGGGCCCGGCCGGGCGATCCCCGCGGACTGCAGATCGCGGCCGCTGATCGCAAGCTCGCGGACCGAAAGCGGCGATCCATCGATCGCCCCGAGGATCATGCTCGCTCGCTCCTCCGGAACGGCATGGAGTGCGAGCAGATCGGCGACGTGTTCCCTGCCCAGCACGGCCGCGGCCCTCCGCGCAGCGACGGGATCCTCGGCACGCGCGAGGTCTGCCCCGCGGCTCGAGAGCAGCGCCCCGAGCCGCTGCTTGTCCACGCGTGAGGGCTTGAGCGCCCCGAAACGCTCGAGCGCGACCCCGGGCGGGCACGAGAGCAGCAGCCGCGCGAGGCGGAGCACCGGATCGGGCGGCAGCGCATCGACGCTCGGGAACGCGTCGCGGGGATCGAAGTCCGGCAGGACGTGGGGCCACACTCCCGTCTCGACCATCGGAACGAGGCCCCGCGAAGGGACCGGCGCGCTCAAGAGCTTCCCGAGCTCGACCCACACCCGTTCGCGGCTGACGGAATCGAGGACCGTCAACCGCTCGGGGATCGCCGCGGCGGTGTTGGCCTCGAGGGTCACCGCACGCGTCGCACAGAACCGGACCGCCCGCAGGGTTCGCAGCCCGTCCTCTTGGAAGCGTTCCAGGGGATCCCCCACGGCACGGAGGACCCGCGCCTGCAGGTCGGCGAGGCCATCGAACGGATCACTGAAGACGCGCGCGACGGGATCCCACGCGAAGGCATTGATCGTGAAGTCCCTCCGCGCCAGGTCGTCGCGGAGCTCGCGGTGGAACACGACGGTGCTCGGTCGGCGGCCATCGAGGTACGCCCCTTCTCCGCGAAACGTCGTGACCTCCACGGGGACTGGCTTGCGCCGCGGGCCGCTGCGCGGTGCGTGGACCATCACCGTGACGGTGCCGTGTTCGAGACCCGTGGGCAGCGTGCGAGGGAACAACGCTTGGACTTCCGCTGGGGTGGCCGAGGTCGCCAGGTCCCAATCATCGGCGGGCAACGTCAGCAACGCATCGCGCACCGCACCGCCCACCAGGACCGCCGCATGTCCATGCGCTTGGAGGCGCGACGCGACCCCCACGATCTCGGTCGGCACGCGAGCGGCGCGGAGGCGCCCGATCGCCTCGTCGAGCGAGCTCGGGGGAACGCCGATGCTCGCCCGCTCGGGATCGTCTTCGGGGTTCACGGGCCCTTACACGCGGCCCAGGTCTTCCCGGCGCCCCCTTCGACCTTGAGCGGCACGCTGATCGACACCGCTTCCTCCATGAGGGGCCGGCACAGAGCAACGAGCTCCTCCACGCGACCCTCGCGGCACTCGAAGATGAGCTCGTCGTGCACCGTGAGGAGCATGCGCGCCCAATCGACGGAGTGCAGCGCCGCCTCCACGCGGATCATCGCGACCTTGAGAATATCGGCCGCGCTGCCCTGGATGGGGGTGTTGCGTGCGATCCGTTCGCCGTGCCCACGCGAGGCCCCTTTGCGAGCGAGCTCGGGGATCCGCCGGCGACGCCCGAGGATCGTCTCGGCGTACCCGCGCTGCTTGGCGACCTCGATGAGCGCGCGCATGTATTGATCGACGCCGGGAATCTTCTCGAAGTACGCGCGAATGTAGCTCCCCGCTTTGCCGCGCGGGATCCCGAGCTGCTGGGCCAACCCGAACGCCGTCTGCCCATACACGACGCCGAAGTTGACCGCCTTTGCGATCCTCCGCTGCTCGTCGCTCACGTGCGACTCCGGGACACCGAACACCTCGGACGCGGTCCGGCGGTGCACGTCGACGTCCTCGACGAACGCGGACCGCAGGTTCGGATCGCCCGAGAGGTGCGCGAGCACCCGCAGCTCGATCTGCGAGTAGTCGAGCGCGACGAGCACGAACCCTTCCTCGGCGATGAAGGCCTCCCGGATCCGGCGCCCCTCCGCGGTGCGGATCGGGATGTTCTGGAGGTTGGGATCCGAGCTCGAGATCCGGCCCGTGGACGCCACGGCTTGGTTGAAGCTCGTATGCAAGCGCCGGGTCTTGGGCGACAGCAGCTTGGGCAGCGCGTCGAGATAGGTGTTCTTGAGCTTGGTGACGCTGCGGTACTCGAGGATCTCCCCGACGATGGGATCGAGGAGGCTCAGCTCCTCGAGCGCCTTGGCGTCTGTGCTGTACCCCGTCTTGGTCTTGCGCGTGGGTGGGAGCCCGCGCTCTTCGAACAGGAGCTTCTGCAGCTGGATCGGTGAGTCGAGGTTCACCGCATAGCCGACCTGCGTTTGGACGCGCTCTTGGATCGCCGCGATCGTCTCCACGAGCGCCTCGCTCTGGCGATGCAGCACCTCCACGTCGAGTTTGATCCCACGGCCTTCGATCCGGGCCAGAACGCCCGCAAGCGGCATCTCCACGTCCTGCAACAGCGAGCGCATCGCCGGCGTGGTGGCCTGCGCCTGCTTGTCGAGCGCCTCGCCGAGCGCGAGCGTGACCTCGGCCTGCTCGCAGACCCATGGCGTCGCGGAGGCCGGATCCACGTCCGGGAGCGAGACCGCCTTGCGCCCCTTCCCGAGCACGCTCTCGGGCGTCGCGACGCTGAACCCGAGGACGTCGTGCGCCAACGCGTCGAGCGCGTGGGAGCTGCGTGCCGGATCGATCGTGTAGGACACGAGCATCGGGTCCACCGCAACGCCCTGCAGATCCACGCCCACGCTCTCGAGCACGTGGGACGTGCTCTTGGCATCGTGGATGATCTTGGGGCGGTTCGGATCCTCCAACACCCCGCGCAAGCGCCCGAGCGCAACCTCCCGATCGAGCTGCCGCCCGGCCATGAGATCGGCTTGGCGATGCCCGAGCGGGACGTACGTCGGAGGCACGCGCTCGCTGCAAAGACCCAGGCCCACGAGCTCCGCCCGCAGGGGGTCCTCGGCGGTGAACGCCGCGAACACGCCGATCCGCGCGGATGCCTGGAGCTCGGCGCAGAGCGCCTCGAGCCGCGCTTCGTCCCCCGCCATCACGGCTGTCGCCGGGTTCGCCGCGCGCTGGAACGGGACCGCGACCAACTCCACGGCTCCGGGATCATCGGCGTCCGCCGCCGGGATCATCGACGACTGCGGAGCCGTCACGGCGACCTCGCGCAGCACTTGCTTGAACCCGAGCGGCTCGAAGAATGCGACCGCGAGGTCGAGATTCACCCCCGGATCGCCGAGCTCGGCGATGGGCCGCGGCAGGGGCACTTCACCGCGCAACGCCACCAGCTTGCGGCTCACCCGCGCGTTCTCGCGGCTCTCCAGCAACACTTCGCGGCGCTTCTTCTGTTTGATCTCCGGCGCCGCCGCGAGCACGCCCTCGAGGTCGCCGTGCTCGAGGAGCAACGCGGCGGCCGTCTTGGGCCCGATCCCCGGCACCCCCGGGATGTTGTCCGAGGAGTCCCCCATCAGCGCGAGCAGGTCTCCCAAGCGCTCCGGCCCCACGCCGAACTTCTCCACCACCTCGGCGGGGCCGATCGCCTTGTTCTTCATCGTGTCGTACAGCAACACGGACGGGCGACCGGGGCCCCCGAGCGAACAGAGCTGCATGAGGTCCTTGTCGCTCGAGACGACCACCACGCGCTTACCCGCGCGCACGCCCTCCGCGGCATAGCTCGCGATCAGGTCATCCGCCTCGAACTCCGGATGCTCCACGCGCGGGATCCCGAGGGCATCGGTGGCCTGGCGCACGAGCGCGAACTGGGGCCGCAGATCCTCCGGCGCCGGCGGGCGCTGAGCCTTGTAGCCCGCAAACATCCCCTTGCGGCCCCCGTCGCCGCCCGCGTCGAACACCGCGACGATGAGCTCCGGTGAGAACTCCCGGCGCGTCGCCTGCACCATCCGCACGAAGCCGTGCACCGCGTTGACCGGCGTCCCGTCCTTCGCGTTCAGCATCGGCAGAGCGTGGTACGCCCGAAAGATGAAGTTGTAGGCGTCGAACAGGAAGAAGGACCCTGCCCCTCCCTCGATCCGCGCCGCGCCTGGCTCGTTCATAGCAAATCCGGATCCCGCGAGAACACGCTGCTGCGCTGGCGCGCGTGCAAGTAGAGCGCTTGGATGATGCTCGTCGCGGGGATCGCGAGCAGGGCACCCACGAGGCCGAACACGTGCTCACCCGCGAGCAGGGCAAAGATCACGATGACGGGATGGATGTGCGCCGAGTCCCCGATGATCTTGGGGTTGAACACGTTCGCCTCGAGCAAGTGGATCCCCGAGATCCACGCCAGCATCCCGAGCGCGGCCCCGAACGAGAGCCCCGTGGGACCGCTCACGAGCGCGATCACGATGATCGGGATCGAGGAAACGATCGTCCCGAAGATCGGGACCAAGCTGAACGCACCGGCGAGCAGAGCCAGCAAGAAGCCGTACTTCACCTGGAAGATGAGCAGCCCGATCAGCGTGAGCCCCCCGTTGACGAGACAGATGAGGAGCTGACCGCGGATCACCCCCGAGAGGCCGCGGTCCATGCTGTTCCACAGCTCCTCGAAATCGTGCCGATACTGCAGGGGGATGAGCGACCGGACGAACCGGTTCACCCGGGAGAGGTCCACGAGCACGAAGGCCGCGATCATGAACGTGATGACGAAGTTGGTGAGGAAGCCCGCGATGGAAGCGATGATCGCCTGAACCGCCGGCCCGAGCGAAGATCCGATCTCCGCCGCCTCGTGCGTGATGAGCTCGCGCAAACCTCCGCTCAGGTCCGCCGTCGGCTGAGTGGCGCCCTTGGGCTGCGAGCCGATGATCCACGTGTCGTGGTCCACTTGATGCACGGCGACGCGCATGCGCTCGAGGTCCACGCGAAACGTCCCGTCGGGCATCGGCTCGATGAAGAGGTCGCTCGGTTGCTCGGTCTTGGGCGGCGTGGCGGCCGTTTCCAAGTACTCGCCGAACTCCGACTGGATCCAAGCCTCGGCGCGCGGCAGCCACTCTTCGTTGATCCGTTCGATCGCCGCGGGCACGGCGTGCCGCAGCTTCGCGAAATCGTGCGCCACCGCGGGCAGCAAGAAGCCAAAGAAGGCTGCGAGCAGCCCCATCAAGACCACGTAGCAGACGATGACCGCCCCCACGCGACCCACCTGCGGCTGCATCCTGGCCACGATGGGCGCCATCAGGTAGGCCACCAACAGCCCGAACACGAACGGCAAGACGACCCCGCGAAACAGCAGGACGACGCCGATGAGAAACGCCAAGAACCCCCACAGGCGGCTGAAGCTACGCAACGTCGACCACAAGGTTTCCGACCGACGCCGTGCGCCAGTCTGTGAGGTCTCGGGACTGCCGGGACTACTAGGCTCGCTCATCGCCCCCTACTCCTTGCGGAGAAGCACTGTCCCAGGCTCCGCACGCGTCGCAGCGAAAGCGAAACCGGGGCATGAAATCTCCGCAGCGGTTGCAGAGTAACGCGGGCGGAGGCGGCTCGCGCATCGCGGCTTCTCGCGCCAGGTCGCGCTGTCCCCGTGCCACGCGCAAGCGGACCAAAGCAAGATTCGCCGCTGCGTTGCGTTCCGCGACCCGCTCGAGCGCCGTCGCGGCTTGATCCGAGTGCTGCCGCGCCACCTGCAGCGCGAGTGCCACCACGAGCGCGGGCGTCTGCGCCGACTTGAGCGTGACCAACATGCGCTCGACGAGGTTGCCCTGAAGTTCGCGCTCCTCCGCCCACCGCCACGCCTCCGGTACGATGACGTGCGCAGCGGACGGGGCAAGCTCCCATGCCCGCTGCCACGCTTCCAAGGCCGTCTGGGGGTCTCCCGCCGCCGATTCCACCCGCGCCTCCGTGGTCCATACATGCCCGCTGTCCGGCGCGAGTTCGGTCGCGCGGTCCGCCAGTTTCCGCGCCTTGCGATCGTCCCCCTCCGACAGCGCAAGCACGGCTTGCCCCGCCAGCGCGTGACCGCGGCCGATCCGACTCTCGCGCCGCCGGCGCCCTTCCACGAGTTTCTCGTGCCGCTCCCACGCCGCAGCCGCCCGCTCCCACGCCCCCGCCTGCTCGAGCGCCTTGGCGAGCGACTCGAGCGTCGCGACCGACCGCGGCGCCAAACTGCTCGCCCGCACCAAGGCCCCGACCGCCGCACGCTCGTTGCCTTGGGCCAGGAGATCGCGCCCGAGGCCCACGAGCGCGGCCACCCGGTGTTCCGGCGGCAACGCAGCCGAGGCGAGCACCGTGCGATGGATCGCCTTGGCACGCTCGATCCGTCCGCGCCTGCGGTCGAGGGCACCGAGCGCGAGGAACACGGTGGAATCGCCCGGCTCCGCCTCGGCCAGCGTCTCGAGCTCGCGCGCCACGTTCTCGAGATCGCCCTCGGCGAGCTCGTAGAGGACCCGCGAACGGCTCGCGAGCGCATCGACCACCCGCTGGCGGGGCGCGACATACCACCAGCCTGCGCCAAACCCGAGCGCCAGACATGCGAGCGCGAGCAGGACGACCGTCATTCGTAGCCTCCGAGCGTGGGCGCCTGGGGCTTGCGAACCTCGCGGACCTCTCGGTCGTCGTCGAGCTGGATGTCGCGCCGCAGCTTCTCCGTCATCACCTTCTTGGTGCCGAGCTCGATGTGCGCATCCGCGGCCAGCAAGTCGTCCTCTTCTTGCTGCCGCAGCGGCAGCGTCCGCAGCTCCAGCACCTCGCGCTCGAGCTCCTTGATCCGCCGCTGGATCGTGGCGGCCGTACGGATCTTGAACGGCGCCCGCATGGCCAAGATGGCAAGGATCCCCGCCGTGACCATCCACCCCGCCATGAGCACGGCCAGGTTCACCTCGTACGTCTCCGGGGCGAGCGGCTCCACGAGATCGGCCCGCGGCACCGCCAGGAGGATCTGGATCCACGCCGCGTTCGACTGCAGCGTGATCGAGGCCCATACCAAGCCCACGACCAAGAGGCCCAAGAAGACGCCGAGATAGACCTTTCCGAGCAGGGACACGCGGGTGCGCGGACCATAACAGGCGGTGTATGCTCTGACCATGGCGTCGAGGGGACTGGCCGCCGGAGCACTGCTTCTGGCCGCCTGTGCGAGCTCGGACCCCGTCCTGGAGAACGAGCGCCAATTCGAAGCGCTCCGGGCCGCACGGGGTCCTTGCGAGGGCGAGGGATACGAGAGCTGCTACGGCGGACCGCAAGGGACGGAGGCTCACGGCGCCTGCCGGGCCGGCCAACGCCAGTGCGAGGGTAGCCTCTGGGGCCCTTGCATCGGCGAAGCCACCCCCACCCGCGAACGCTGCAACCGGGTCGACGACGACTGCGACGGCGTGGTCGACAACGGCTTCGAGCGCGACGGGGCGCTCTGCTTCGCGAGCAACACCCAAGGGGTGTGCCGCTCCCAAGGCACCTGGCACTGTTCCAAGGACGGACGCTCCAGCCTCTGCGACGCCCCCACCATCGCCCCCACCGCCGAGATCTGCGACGGCAAGGACAACGATTGCGATGGCCAGATCGACGACGACGCGATCCCCGAGGGCGAGCGCACCTGCTCGACCGGACGGGCGGGCGTCTGCTCTGCCGGGGAACGGCGCTGCGTCAATGCCACGGTGCGATGCGTCCAAAGCACCCAGGCTTCGTCGGAGATCTGCAATCGCCTAGACGATGACTGCGACGGCGAGGTCGATGAGCACTGCGCCAACCCGGGGGGCGAACCGTGAACGCTCCCGGGCAAGAGCCGCCTTTACCCGGCGACACCCTCGTCGAGGATTCCGTCGCACCGTCCCCAGGCGGCGTCTGGCTCATCGACGTCGGTTCTCCCGAGGACGGGTTCGCCACGGCAGGCACCGTCCTCCCGCTCGAGTGGGGGACCGTCGTGCTGTTCGGCCGCGCCACCGGAACCGGCTTCGAGCTCCGCCGTGACGACGGCACCCTCCACATCGGCCTGCCCTACGCCTGGGTGAGCACGACCCATGCCGAGCTCACCTGCCCCGCGAGCTCCCGAATGGCCTTCTCCCTGCGCGACCTCGGCAGCCGCAACGGCACGCTGCTGCGGGCGCAGAGGATCAGCGGAACTGCCACGGTGACCTCGGGGCAATGCTTCGAGATCGGCCGCTCCTTCTGGTGCATCCGCCACGTGGAAGGCAACCTCAAGCCGCTCGCCACCCCTACCCTCCTCGACGCCGCGGTGTCGTGCAACCCCGAGCTGCAGCGGCTGCATCGTAACCTCGGTCGCCTCGCGCCGAGCCTCATCCCCATCGTCCTGCGCGGGGAGACGGGGACCGGCAAAGAGTACCTCGCACGCGCCGTCCATCGCAGCAGCGGGCGACCCGGGCCTTTCGTCGTCGCCCACCTCACCGCGATCTCGGAGGCCCGCCTTCAGGCGCGCTTGTTCGGTGCACCCGGCGAGGACGGCCTGTTCGAGGAAGCTCGCGGCGGCACCTTGCTTCTCGATGAACCCGGAGAGCTCTCGCTCTCCGCTCAGGCCAGCCTGCGCACCTCCCTCGCCGCCATGTTGGACTCGTCCGACCCACCGCCCGTGCGCATCATCGTGGCTTCGGCCCGCGACCTCGCTGCCATGGTGGAGCGCGGTACGTTTCGCGCCGATCTCTATGCGCGGCTCGCTGGGTTCGTGGGTGAGATTCCTGCCCTCCGGGCCCGGCGCGAAGACCTGGGGCTGCTCTGCCGAGGTGCGATTGGGGACCTCGAGCGCCGTGGCGGACAGGCAACCATGACCACCAACGCCTTTCGGAGAATCATGACGCGGCAGTGGCCCTTCAATGTACGACGCCTCGTGCAGGCCATCGGGTCCGCGTATCTGCTGACGACCGGCGGAGCGATCGTCAGCGATGCAATCTCGGAGGCACTCGAGCAGGACGACGCGCTCCCTACGGATCCCGAGCAACTCGTGAACCTGCGCAGCGACTTGGTGGCGCAGCTCGCCGCACACCACGGGGACGTGGACGGCGTGGGCCGGGCTCTCGGTCAGAGCCCGGCCGCGCTCGGTCGCTGGCTCGAGCGGTTCGCGCTCGATCCACGCCGCTTCGAAGCGTGATACCTGTCCCTGGCCAATTGCAACGCCACGGTCTGCTTCATCGACGGCTCCATTCGCCCCAAGAACATCGAGTATGTCGCGGCTCGCTTGGACGAAAGCTCGATCCGGGTGCTCGCCATCGACAACACGGAAGCGGAGTATGTCGACGCCGTTGCGCGGCGCACGATTCCAGCCACGTTCGAGCGCATCGACTTTCCCGCCGACTCGCGCGACACGATTCCCGCACATCAGAACGGACGATGGATCACGAGCGTCTGGATCCGCAAGGGGCGGACCTCTCGGATATGAGACGTGCGTAAGCACGGCCCGTCTTTCGAGCCCCGCCCTTCCCAGAGGAGGATCATGACGCGGCAGTGGCCGTGCAACCTCCGGCGGTGCGTGCCGGCGCTCGGGTGGGCGTGCTTGCTGACAACCGGAGGTGCGATCGTCAGCGATGCGACCTCGGAAGCGCTCGAACAAAGACGACGCGCTTCCGCCTCGGTCGTGAGCTCGAGCGGTTCGCGCTCGAGCCACGGCGCTTCGAGGCGTGAGCCCGGCGAATCCTGATTCCCAGGCTCGACTGCGACGCTTAGGGCCGGTAGCTATTCGAACCCCAAGAGAACTGCGGCGTGTACTCACTCCACGAGTCGATCATGCTCAGCCACGACGAGTTGATCCGGCAACCCCAGTTCCACTCGCTCGCGGACGTCCCATGGTTCGTGAAGATTCCGAAGACGCGATCGGTGTTCCAGTTGAACACGGGGCCCCCACTGTGACCACCGGTCGTATCATTCGCGAATCGAACAATGTTCGAGCTGAGGCTGACGCGTTGGGCAGATGACGTGTGATACTCCCAGCTCGCGTACATTGACCCCCACAACCCGTTGGGGGGGCCGCCCGGATATCCGCCGTTCCCAATCCACGAGTTGTTGAGGCTCGGTGCGGTATCGATACCCCACCAACCCGAACCATTGCCCACGTCGTTGTTGAAATTGATGATTGCAAGGTCCCACTCGACTCCACCCACGTCGATCCAGGCTTGAGCGATCGTTGGATAGTAGTCTCCTTCGTTCCAGACTTGCGACCACGGTCCGGCATTGTTATAGTCGTTCCCTGGGTTGAACACCGTATTCCCGTGGATCCACGTGTTCGCGGAGCGATCCCAAACGCAGTGCGCCGCCGTGAGCGCGGTCCTGGGGCCGATCATGAACCCGGTGCAGGTGAAAGGACCGCCGTAGAAGGCGATTCTCCGCCAATAGTTGTCCTGAGTCGTCGTCACACGGAACCGTGCGTCCGTGTTGTCGACCAGGTGCTTCTCCAGAATCGCCGATTCCGGAGATCCTTGGAGCGCCAGCGCGTCCTTCGTGAGATCCTCGATGGCGCCTGACGCCCGCAGCTGCAGAATCGCATCCGCCAGCGCATAGTCCGGTTCAGCCGAGCGATAGACCTCTCCATCGACCAACGAGACCGCCTGGAACGCCCGCGCCAGCTCGTCGCGCGTCATGTCCTCGGCCGGAAGCACCGAAGGTCCGACGGGCGCTTGTAGCTCCGTCGGCTCCGACCTCCGGGCTTTCCCGAGGTGACGCACGGCATGGCCTCCGAGCGATTCGAGCGCTGGATCGTCCTCCACGACCTCGAGCCCGGAAAGCAACCGGTCGTCACCCTCCACTTCCATCTCGGTCAGCGAAGGGCGCTCGCTAAACTGCGTTTCGTCATTCGTTTCTGCAGCATCGGCGTCCGATGCGGAGCTACCAGACTCGTCATCACAAGCCACGAAAAGACCCAGACTGACGACCAGACCCGCGGATATCACCTTTTTAAAGCTGAGCATACGTTCTCCGTCCACACTTTGGATTGATCATAAGAACAGTCGCAATTGAGCAAAATTGAACGCTTGCGACATTGCTTTTTTGCAACCAGACCAGTCGCACCTGACAACCAATCTCATCGCACCGTCAGGTATGCACTCCATGAACAGTCCGTGCAACCACAAAGTTGTCTAACCACTCTCCGTGGTCGTCGCGGTTCTGATTCTGCTGGCACAAAGATCGAGTGTGAAACCAAAATAGCTCCACACTCGCAGCCACCCACTTACGGCTAAACGACCGAAGATATCCGCGTACACCCCGGGCGAATGACCGGTCGACGATCCGTTGCATCGATGTCGCCCCCGTGTGGCGTCGATCCATGCCTTAGCAGTAGCCTCTCTGCACGGGCATGGGGCCCAACATCACCCCAGCAAATTCGAAAAGGCACACGCGAGTGAACAACCCTGACTCGCTAGTGCCGTGACCGAAGAGTTCTGACCTTGTATGACACCGTTAGCGTCCACCAAGGTCAGAATTCATCGGTCGGGGCGCTAGAGCAGCCAGCATAGTGTTCTGCCGCTCGTGCAAGCACCTTGGAACGGCGCCTCACGACGCGCCGGACGCGTCGACTTCGAGCGCAGAGGCCAGGCGCAGCGTGTCCAACAGACGCTGGTGATGCTCGCTGCGCGCTCCGTAGGCCTTCCAGCGCAAGGAGAGCGTTTCGATCGCCAGCAACGTGGCCGGCGGCAGGTCCTTCGTCACGCCCTCCGGGTCCACGTGCGGCAGGGGGCACCGACCGACGAGCCAAACACTGCGCTCGTGCTCGGGTTGCGCCGCGAGCTCGGCGAGCACGTCGATCCCGGCCGGGCAGAGTCGACTGAACCAAGGATCGGCACGGAGGGCCTCCAGGAACGCAGCTTCGCGCTCGGCCACGTTCGGCAGCGATCCGGCCTTGGAGAGGGCTTCGAACACCGCATCCGCGTGTCCGCATGCCAGCGAGGTGCCGACCTCCTTCCAGACGTTCGGTCCCCGCCGACGGGCGTCGCCTTTGCTCGATCGTGCACTCGCAGCCTTCGCCGTGGCGACGCACGCCGGCGGCACCGGGTCCGTGGCGAGCGCGCTGCACTCGCTTGCGCACATTTCCAGGCTAGCGTCGAGCGACTCCGCCTCAGTTTGCCGCGACGTCACGCAGATCTCGGTGCACAACGAATCGGGCGAAGGCGGCATGGGTTCGGGATCCGTCGGCGGAGGTATCGCGGAACCCGGCGGCGCAGACTCGGGCTCCGCGGACGAAGACCTCCGATCCACGGAGGTCTCGGCGTTCGCGTGTTCGGACTCGGCCGGCACGATCGCCGGTGCGCACCCCGGGAGAAGCAGGGTGGCGACGACCCAGAACCGCATCGACTTCGCGGACATCACCCACGAGGCTACTTCCCCTCTCGGCGAAGTGCACCATGACCGCCGACTCGTGGATCCACGGGAATCAAACGGCCCAACGAGGGTCGTCGCCGTGACGAGCAGGCCTTCCTGCGGTCGGCCCCTCGATCAGGCCAGGTCGGGCAGAGGTCCCGTCGCACCCGACGCATCGCCGAACGTCGTCACGTCGTCGAGCCCCATGGCGTGCGCGATGGAGACGAGTAGCTGGTTGTTGTCCCGCTGGCTCGCTCCATAGTTTATGGAACGGCCCGTCTGAATCCGGCCACTGGCACCTCCGGCCAACACATAGGGCATCGTGTCCAAGGCGTGGGTCGTCGACTCGCCGATCTCGGTCGCCCACAGGAGGATCGTATTGTCGAGGAGCGTACCGTCCCCTTCTTCGTACGAGTCGAGCTTGCCGAGGAAGTACGCGAGTTGTTCTGCGTACCAAGTCTGGATGCGGTTGTAGGCCTCGAAGTTGGGCCCACTGGAGGCAAAATCGTGCGAGATGCCGTGGTGGTTCCCGTTGATCGAGGAACCGTTGGCGTCGAGAAACTGGAACAGGTGCTCGCTCTCCGCGTACGACCATTGAAAGGTCAGCACGCGGGTTTGGTCGCACGCCAGCGCTGCGGCGGCGAGGTCCATCTGCAGCTGGCCCGCAAGCGCATACTCGTCGTCGACGGAGAGATCGACGGCCTGCATCTCGGGGGCGGTGCAGTCGCTCACGGTGCCCGGCCCTCCCCCACCTTCGCCCACCATGCGCTTCTCGACCTCGCGCATGGCCGTAAGGTGCGCATCGAGCTTGGCTCGGTCCTCGGCCCCCACGATCCCCATGATCCGCTGCGTCTCGTCGTTCGTCAGATCGAACACGCTGCGACGCTGGGCCCAGAGGCGCTCGAGCTCGGGGGTGACCTCGCCCGAAGATCCCCCGCCTCCAAAGAGGGTCGTGAACACTTCTTGGGGGTCCTCGCGCGGAGGAATGGGCTGATTGGAGTCCCGGTAGGAGATCCGTGCGCGGACCTCCGTGTCGCGCACGTGCACGCCGAGCTGCAGGCTCGGAAAGGTCGTCTGATCGCCAATGCGATCCGCGATCAACTGATCGATGGACTGACCGCTGCCCCAACCGGAGGTGGTGTTGCCGAAGCTCTCGAACTCCGTGCCGGAGTTCAAAGGACGCGCGGTGAGCATGCCCCCGGTGCCTCTTGCATGCTCCGAGCCCACGGTGCCTCCGAGACCGCCGTTCTGCAGGGCGTTGTTGAGGCGGATGCCCCGCAGGAACACGAGCCGGTCCTTGTACGCCTCGAGCGGAGACGCGAGCGATCCGAGCTGAAAGTCGGTTTCTCCGCCGCTCGGCCAGAACATGTTCGTACGCGTGCCGTTGGGGTAGGCCATCACCACGAATCGAGTGATCGGGGCGGCCGCACCCGTGGCGCGCTGGGCTTGCAAGAGCGGAATGGTTGCGGTGGCCGCCAACGAGCCTCGGAGCAGATTGCGTCGCGTGAATCGGAGGGGGTTCGCCGTCGTCCGTCGTGGAAGTCGTGTCATTGCGTCACCTTGGTCCGATAGAGGAACGCATCCGTTTGGGTCATCGCGACCACGAGCTCGACGAGGTCGCCCTCCGCCTCGCGGAAAGCATCCTGGAGGGTTGCGATGGAGCAGGAGTCCGCGGTGGTCGCTGTGCGACCTGAACCGAACGTGAAGAGTTGCGTGGCCATGCAGTCGCTGACGACGTCACTCTCCGCGAGCTTGTCGGCGAGCTCCCGCACGCCCTCGAACGAACCTTCGAGCGCCGGGTCGGTGAAGCCAAAGATCTCACCCGAGACGTCGATCGTGACGCCGTTCTCGGTCTCGCGATACTCGCCGAGCGCGTCGAACTGCTCGAAGGCGAAGCCGATGGGGTCCATGAGGATGTGGCAGCCGGCACAGCTTCCACCCGCCTCGAGGTGTGCACCAAATCGGTCGCGGGCCGTCGCCCCTTCCCCGAGCTCGGGGACCGAGACGTCCACGTCGTCGGGAGGAGGAGGCGGCGGCGAGCACAGGAGCATCGCGCGGACGAACTTGCCCCGGAGCACGGGCGAGGTCTGATCGGGGTGGCTCTGAACGGACAAGAAACCCGCCTGGGTGAGCAGCCCCGCGCGCTCGTGCTCGTCGGGAAGCGTGACCTTGCGTGGCGTCGCGCCGCCTCCAGAAGGCGCCGAGACACCGTAGAGGTCCGCGAGCGGACCCGTGACGAACGCGGATTCGGAGGTGAGCAAGGTTCGCAACGTGGCATCGCCACGCTCCAGCATGTCGTCCAGGAACGCGGGAAACTCCTGGGCCATGGCTTCCTGCACTTCTTCGGAGTAGCGCGGGAACAAGGTCGCGTTCTTCGTCGTGATTTCCAAGCGACTCAGGCCCGACCACTGCGTGAAGAAGTTGGTCAGCGAGAGCCGACCTTGGCTCGACTCGAGCATCTCGCGCGCCTTTGCGGCGATCTGCTCGGGCGTATCCAGGTCTCCGGACTCCGCGGCGTCGAGCAGCGCGTCGTCGGGGCCCGAAGCCCAGATGAGGTACGAGAGCCGGGTCGCCACCTCGTAGGGATCGAGGGCGATGAGGTCGTCGGTCTCATCCGCCGAGGAGAGCGCCTCGAGTCGATACAAGAAGTGTGGTGATTGCAGCGCGGCGCGAATCATCACCTCGATGCCTTCGGCGTGTGAGCCTCCAGTGCTTCCGACCTCGTAGGCGGCAAGCAGGAGATCCTCGTCGTCGGAGGTCAAGGGGCGCCGAAATGCCCGGCGTCCAAAGGACCGAGCGAAGTCGGTGGCGCACGTCTCCTCTCCGCGCGCCGCCGCATCGCATGCGGTGAGCGCCTCGAGGTCCTCGACAGCCAACGCGGCCAGGGCTTCCGAGACGAGCACGTACTTCTCTGCATGCAACGAGGAGACCGTGAGGACCCCGGCGTTGTTGTCGAACCCCTGCGTGACTTCATCCGCGGGTAGGTCGCGCGCCGCAGAGGCGTCCACACCCAGCAGATCGCGAACGGTGTTCGTGTACTCGAAGCGGGTGAGCCGTCGTAACGGTGTGCGGGGCAGCGCTGTCGTCGGGCAGGTCTCGAGCCCGGGGGAAGCCGGAGGCTCGCCTTCGTCGTCGCCCTCGCTGCCCTCCTCCGAGCCGTCCTCATCCCCACTCTCGCCGCCGGAGCTGTCACCGCCGCCCGATTCACCGTCGTCGTCACTTTCGTCACCGTCGTCATCATCGTCGGTCTCGGGACCGGCAGATGTCGTGTCGGCCGCGGGGTCACCCGTGCAGCCCGCGGCGAGAAGCAACGCGAGCACGGTCGCCAGCGACGCTTGATTGCGCTCCAAGCAGAGAACGTTCATCTCGAACCTCGACCTGGCAGGGTATCGCACGTTTCGTCGTAGAGGTCGAGAAGCCTTGGCTATGAGCGTTTTTGCGGTGTCAGTTGTTTGCACTCCATCCACGATTTCCGTGACACCACCGTCAGAGCTTTCGCGATGTCTCTTTGCGAATCGTGTGAGGCGGAATGCGTTCGTGACGCGCGGGTCGACCGCGTCGCGAATCCGCCCTTTCTGGAGCATCGCGTTTTCGACCCTCGTTCAGTCGGTCACTGGGAAGGGGCTTGGGCGCGTTCGTCGAGCCAGCGCAGACGACCCGCGAGCATCGCATCGTAGTACTCGCGATCGCTCGGGTCGGTGGTCTCGTCATGCGCGAGCAGGGCGCGAGCGCGAACAATGTGGACGCGTGCATCGTCGTCGCGGCCCGATGTCTCTGCGAACAGGCTGGCCAGCGCCGCGTGTACGGTCCACACGTCGGGATCTGCGGCGAGAATCGCCTCGTAGAGGACCACCGCCGCAGTCGTGTGATCGGCCTCGGCCAAGATCGCTGCAGCGTTCGCCAGATCGTGGGGCCACGTGCACACGGCCTGCGCGCGACACGTTGCGACGGCCTGTGCCGCGCCATCGGCTTCAATGCGAGCGAGCCAGGCCGTCGCCGTGGAATCGAAGGCTGGGTCGGCGTGGAGGACGGTCGTTTCTGCCGGCAACACCGGACTCGCGAACCATCTCGCGGCGGCGTCCTCGTCGCGCAGCGTTTCGGCGAGGAATCGGCCGATCGTTTCAACCACGAACATGTAGCTTGCACGCACGAGCGGCGGACTTGGATCGCTGGTGTCTCCCCTTCGCTCACGCGCGAGTTGGGCCAGAACTCCACCGTGGCTCACGAACTCATTGTGGGCCAGATGCGGCACCACGAACATACGGCGCGGGCTATGCGTGAGTGAGTCGAAAAACGCTCGGGACTTGCCGTCGGGCGTGGCGAACAGCAGCGCCGGAGCCCGAAGTGTGTCCCCGTGGCCGAGGTGCTCTTCGTAGCGTGTTTCGCGGTACCACGGGGCCGCGGGATCACCATCCTCCAGTGTCGAATCGATGCTGACCACAGAATCAATGTTGCCATTGTCGATGGCAAAGGCGAGTGCGGCTTGCGCTCCATAGCTGTGCCCGAGCACTGCGATTCGCTCACGATCGGCGTAAGGTAGATTGAGTCCATATCCCCATGCGAACGCGAGATCTTGAGTGGACACCATCACGTTCCAATCAATGCTCATCGAATGGCCGTCGTCCGGCTGGAACGCGCTGGCAATCACGACGTAGCCGAGGCTGGCGAGGTACTCGTACAACACGAAGTTGTCGGCCAGGGCTCCCCCCAGACCCGCATGCACCAGCACGAGTGGAAAGCGGCCGCTCGCGGCTGGGACGTCTTCTCGCGCGGCGACGGGTTCGCTCAGCAACGCGGCGAACGCGTCTGCCGCACGCGGTGAGAGATAGGAAGCCTCGCGCCACAACGTCTCTTGCACGGCGACGTCACGCAGGTACCGCTCCATCCGTGTTCGAAACACGGCCAGGGCTGGTGCTTGGGCCTTCACCTCCAAGTACCTTCCGAAAGTCAGCTGTGGTTTGTCGTCGTTCCGCGCGGGGTACCAGACGTCGAGCAAAACGGGGCGCCCCGCTGGCTTTTCGCCGAGCAGCATTGGATAGCCCCGCGTACGGTCGATCGCGAGCTCTTGATGAAAGCCCACGGCATGCGGACCCGCCTGCAGTGGCCCCCAAACGAGGGGAGGGTCGAACACGGCTTGCGCGGACGATAGGATCTCGAGCTCGTCCACTCCACTTCGGATCGCGCATCCGATCGATGTCGCGAAAACGAGCGCCAAGGCACTCGGGCGAAAGCTCTTGGGCGTCACGGATTCGAGCAGCACAGCCGATCATAGCGCACGGTGGCCTAAGGGCGGAGACGCCAACGCTCGGAAAAGTACGGTGGCACTTCGAACGGACGCTCGGTCTCGGTATTGCGCATGGCGATGAGCTTCTGGGCGAAGATACGGGCCAGGAAACGCCGCCTGCGCACGGCGCCTGGGACATGGGGCAGCCAGCGCAACGCGAAGCGCTTCTGCACGGCACGCGCCTGCACCAAGATCCGCGTCCAGTTGGCGGGGCGCAATCCGAGGATCTCGACGAGGTTCACCCCGAACACGTTGTCCTGCAGGAAGAAGTGCATCAGGCTCGTACCGTACGATCGCACCGGGAACAACCCATCGATGACGTCAGCAAGGTCGCTCGCCAGTTCGCGTCCCTCGGGAGAAGCGCGAAACTGGCGTTGCCCAATGAGGGTCGCGAGCGCTTCGGCGTCTGCGACCCGTTGCGGCGTGAGGCGAGGATCGACGCCGAGCACCCCTCCGATATGACGCCAAGCTGCAAGGTAGCCCACCTCGTCTTGCACCGTCAGCCGGCAACCGATCTTGCGCAACCCGCGAAGCACCGCGAGCGAGAAGCTGAGCAACGTCCCCGCCAGGTCCTCCTGATTGATCGGCGTTCCGAAACCCTGTGCCCATGGTGTCGGCGTTTCGAGGTCTCGGATATGCCTACGGATGAGACCATGCATGAGCCGCACCTTGATGGCCGAGCGATGCCCGAGCGCACCATCTTCGAGTTCACCTGGGCGCATGACGTTGATCACCCATTGCGCGGTCTCGAAGAGGCGCCGACGCCCATCGTCCTGCATCCGCCGCGAACGATGGATCACCTGCACACCGTTGGCCGCTGCGTACGCGGCGGGGAGGCTGTAGCAACCCAAGATGAGGAGAACCTCCGGACCGTAGAGCGCGAAGACCTGCTGCCCGGTCTCGATGAGACCACGCTCCTGCAGGGTGATGGGTGGGATAGCGCTCGCCAGCGCGCGGAACCGTGGGTCCTCCGGGAGCGTCGGGCTGCGCCAGAGCTCGCCGAGCATTTCGCGAACCGAAGCGGTGGGGAGCGCGGCAATGCGTTCGTCGAGCAGGGGATCGCCGATTGCACGAAACCCGTCGAGATCCGCGTGCGTGATCTGCAGGGATTCAGTCATCATGTTCGATCGTCGTGTCCGCGGAACGGGAGACCCGGTGGGCGCGCGGGGCAAGACAAGCTTCGTAGGCTTCGATGAGTTGTTCGCGGCTCCCCACGCGGAACTTCGCCGCAGCCCGGGCCATGAGGACTCTAACCGTGGAGTGTGCGATTCCCAAATCGTAGGCGATGACCTTGTTGTCGTGGCCGAGCGCGGCATACGAGACGACTTGGCGCTCGCGCAACGTGAGCGCGGAGGGTCCCGGTGGGTCCGGGGTGTTCTCTCGCGCGACGATGTAGCGCCGACCATCGGTCTCGAATGCATCGAGGAGAGACCAGCGGGCATCGACCAGGCCGGGCCACAGGCCGAAGTTCTCGTCCGGCTCGCTGCTCTGGGGCATCGAACGCGTCCGCTCGATGCTGAGCACGGCAGTACGCAGTCGCTCGAGCACTTGCGATTGCCGCGCGTCGCCTTGCGCGTGCTCGACGCGTCCTTCCGGAGAGAACAGCGCGTCCGCGGGCGAGAGGTTCGGAGTTTCAGTAGCGGCGTCACGGCGAAGACGACGACGCAGACGGACCGCCGCGCCGACGTGCGAAGCGATCCGAGACCACCGTTCGACGTCGTTGCGGGAAAGCGACGTCGGCTCGCCTCTCCCAGCGTGCAGCCCACACCCCCACCCCGAAGGCTCCGCCGCGGTAATCCAGATGGAGTCCTGGATTCCGAACCGATGCGCTTGGCGTTGCATCAACGTGTTGTGCTCGAGCTGCTTGGCGCCCCCCATCATCCGGCTCGCGGTCGTGCATGGTCCGTGCGCGAAGGGGCGCGTCTGGACCTCTGGATCCATGCTCTTGAAGATGCTCGGGTAGGCGGCGGCGAGGTCCTTGGGGATGCTCAGCATCGTACACCCGAGGATTTCCGGGCGCTCTCCAGAGCGGTGGCGAAACTCGAACGCGCAGAGGCCAAATCCGCGAGCGAGCGACGACACGCAGGCTCGGGCGATACCCTCCAGCCATTCCGAATCGGAGAGGTCCACGCGGTAGGCGGCCTCTACGATGGCGAGCTGCGTTCCAGCGGTCAGCATCGAGAGATCATATACCACGCGACCGCGGTGCCAGTCCCGGTGCCGCGACGCCCAAAGGCACGGGCCGATTCGCGCCATCGATGTCCGATTCGCGCCAGCATCGGACGCTGTGCCGAATGTGTCATGCGGCGGTCCGCGATCGTTGCGGTAGACTTTCGTTCGTGCAAGCGCAATCGATCATCCGATACACCGAGCAAGTCGCAGGCGAGGTTGCGGAGCGGCTGGGGCACGACCCCCGTGAGGAACTCGCGTGGTGGATCCGCACCGCGCACCAGCGCGAAGCGATGGTTTCGGAGATGTACGAAGTATCCGGATTCGACCGTCGCATGGGCGCGCAGTCGAGCGCCGCCGCGGAAGTCATGCGGTCGTCCGTGCTGAGCATTTGGGCGCACGAGCAGTCGCACACGCGGTATCTCTCGACGATCCGTTCGGATTCCGAGAGCCTCGAGGGGACCGCCTCGTTGCAGGGTGCGCTCGAAGGTTGGGTCACCCAGAACGCGGTCGATGGTGGTGTCTTGGGCCGCCTCCTGATCGCGATTGGGTCGGCGATGGGCCAAGTGCCGGAGTTTGCGCGGGAGCTCGGCGAGATGCGGCTCGACCAACTGCTTCGGTTCTACGCGGAGCTCGAGACGACTGCGCGCATGGGATACCAACGCATGCTCGTACTCTCGGCCAAGGTCGCGGAATCCTCGCAGTCGCTCGCCGAGCTCGGTCCGACGTTTCGGTTCGATGTCGCACGGATCTTGTGCGAGGAGACGTTTCACGAGTCGGCATTTCTGGAGATGGCCGGTTGGGTCGAGGCGGGTGGCGTGGTGTCGGAGGCCCTTTCGGCCGAATCGTGCGCGCTCGCGCTCCATCGTTTGTGCGAACGGAACCTCACCATGGCCGCGTTGCAAGCCGGGGCAGCACAATGCGGTCCGCGGCTCGAAAGCGACATACCCATGGATGGGACGTCGGGCTGGGTGAGCGATGCCGGGATGGGGTCCGTGTTCGCGCGCTACGGACTCGCGGTCCCGGTCCACGCCCACACAGGGCTATGAGAGGCCCGCCAGAAGGCGATCCACCAGGATCCCCTGGTTGCGGTAGTACACCTTGGTTTGGGTGCTCCCCGGTTCCGTGATCCATCCCCCGCTGTGATGGACCGCGACGAGCGACCAGAAGCGGTCGAAGACGGGAGCGCCCGATGATCCGGGCATCGTGTCCGTGAGGTATTGGACCCGCCCATCTCCAACATAGGCCACCGTTTCGAACGTGAGCGACATTTGCTTGGGAGCACCACCGGGATGTTGGATGATGTTGACGAGGTCTCCCGCCCGAATCGACGCAGGGCCGAGCGAGATGGCGCCCCACTCGGACTCCGGCGACCCCTCTACCGCGACGACAGTCCAATCGTCCCCCTCGTTTGTCCGGAAGAACGCGGATGGCGCGAGCCGATAGGTCCGCGTGGGTTCGTCGAGACCATCCGGCCGCTTCTGGTAGTTGAAGATCAACGTGGCCATGTCGCAGATGTTTGGGTCGGGCAGCACGTGGTGCGTCGTCACGAAGCGATCGCCGGCGACCAAGAATCCCGTGCCGGTGCCGGCGTCGTCGCGGACCACCTTGGCCACCGCGCGTGCGCGTTGCAGTCCCGCTTGCAAGTGAGCCACGGGCACGAACGAGCAACGTCCCGAGACCATCTGTTCCAACAAGGGCTTCGCGTTCTTTGGCCCCTTCCAGGCGAAGTCGCTGCCGTCTACCAGGCACGGCGCGCGTCCATCCGCGAGGGCTGCGAGCGGCTCGTTCTCGGGGTACTCCTCGCGTGCGAGCTCGACCAAGCGGCCGAGCGCCGCGTTGTTGTGCGCGTAGGTCAGGATCTGGTGCCAGTCGTTGTAGGCGGAGCTGCCCAGAGGGATCGCACCGAGCACCAGCTGGGCTTCGCTCGCGAGCCGCCGCTGATCGGCGGCCGTGGGATAGAGCGACGCAAAGAGCCGGCGAAGGTGCGGCAAGCTCGTCCGGGGGAGCGAGAGGATCATCAACCCTTCCCTTTCGTGCGGAGGTTTCGGCGGAGCGGGACGGTCGCCGTGGCGCCGCGGCAAACGGGGGAAAAATCGATCGAATGGAGCACGGCCTCGATGCACGAGAGTGTGCGTTCGAGTTGCTGTGGGTCACACGGTAGGCGACGGTCGTTCGAACCGCCGGAAACGAATGCGCACTGCGGCGCGTGCAAGCGATCGAAACGTCCGGGTGGCACGAGATCGAGGTCGAAGGAGACTTCGACCTGCCGGGTGCCTGGTTTCGGCGTCCAATCTGCGAGGCAGGCGTCGATGCGGGAAAGCCCGCTCATGAGGCGTTCGAAGAGCCAATCCGAGGGCGAGATCGGGCCCACGTTGGGCGCCCTGGGAAACAGCTTGGGTGCCCTAGCGTTACGCCAGTTCAGCGGCCGAAAGATGGAAGTGCCGATCCCGATGCTCTTGGATGCATCCAGGCTCCCCGACGCGACCCTAGCCGCCTCGATCCGCGCGACTTGCTCGGCGACCCACGCGGACGTCGGCGATTCGGGCAAGGGTTCCTGCTTGGGCGCCTCCGAAGGCGCCGCTCCGGCGAGCACGCAGCGAAACCCGGTTTCGCTGTCCCGCAGACGTGGGTCCACGGGTTCTGGCGTCTGCCCGAGCTCCGGAACGAGCGCCTCCGAGTGGTGCGGCGGATGACCCGTGCGCCAACTCCCTCCGCGCCGGGTTCGCTGCCAAGTCCACTCACGGACGTTGCCCGCCATGTCGACGGCGCCGCACCAGGATCGGCCGCGTGGAAAGGTGTCCACGGGGGCGGTGTACGCAAAGCCGTCGTCGAAGGAAAGGATACGGTCCAGGGTCCAACCGTGGCCGTGCGTGCGTAGGTGCTTCTCCGCGTGGTCGGATTGCACACCGCGTTTGTCGTAGCCGTTGACGCGCTCGCCAAGGAGCGCCGGAGGTGTCTCAGCGCCCCAAGGGTAGGCGCGCCCCTGCGGTCCCCTCGCCGCCTTTTCCCACTCTTCGTCGGTAGGCAAACGGCCGCCAACCCACTGGCAATACGCTTGCGCCTGGAACCAATCGACGCAGTTCATGGGGAGCCGCGAGTCCTTGCCGTGTTCCAACGACCCAAAGTTGCACAGCTCCGATGAGAGGACTTCCACGTCGCACGTGTCGTGGCGCTCATCGGTGATCCGCTCCGTGTTGCAAGCGCCGGCTTCCACGCAGCCACGGTAGTCCCCCACGGTGACTTCCGTCCGGTGGATCGGATACTCGGGTAGCGTCGAGGTCCGCGGGTCCGGGCAGCCCATGGTCTTCGCACAGCCTCCGAGCGTGAACTCGCCGGCGGCCACCTGAACCCACGCCGGAGGCGGCTCATCCACGCGTTCTTCTTGCCCGCGGCCCTCGGGCGCGTCGGCCGTGCCCTCTCCCGCTCCCGCGGTCACGTGCACCCGCGCCGGATGCGGGTCATTCACAGGGGGCCCAGGTGGGACGGCTGAGTCCTCGCCCGAGCGAGTCCACGCGAAAACGAGGCCAGCGCTGGTCAGAGCCAGGGTGCCTGCGAGCGTGAGCGGCCGCGCTCGCAGGCGCGGATCATCGCGACCGCGTGGGAGTTCCCCGTCGCGCGCATCCTCCGAGCGCGAGCTTTGCCACGCGTGGCGCAGCGACTCGGCGCCCGGGTTCTCCTCCAGTACGGCATGGACCAGAGGCTCGACGCGGTCTTCTCTCGCCGCGCGTTGGAGCACCGCGAGCCAAAGATCGAGCGCGCTCGCTTGAGCGCCGACTTCCAGGAGCTCGGGTCGCAGCAGCGCGCTCTGTGCATGGCGAAGAATGGTCTCCCGCGCGAACACGACGCGCGAGAGCTCGGTGGCCAAGCGGACCTCACGGGTTGGATGACCACGCAACCGCACACGCGCTCTCCACCGAAAGACTTGCAGGTCCCATGGAAGGGGTCAACTTGCGTCCGCACGGCGGACGAACCCGTCCCCCATGCAGCGTCACGACACGACCATCGCGATCCGGCTATTCAACCGAAACTGCAATCCGGCAGGTTGACCCATGCAAACGACGCGTTGTTGTTCTCGTTCGACTCCGTGACGATTCGCACCGTATCGAGCAACACGTCGACATAGCCCGTGTCGAAGCCATCGGTGATCGCGAAGGAGAGCGTTTGCGTCCCCTCGGGGGGCAACACCTCTGACAACCGGAACATGCTCCCGTACGTGCCCATGGGCGGCGCAGAGGCAAGCCCCGTAAATACGTCGACCCAACCCTGCGCCATGACGGCCCCTGCGTTCCGGATCGTCACCGCGACCACCGGATCCCCTCCACTTCCCGTGCAGCCGCCGCTCTGAATCGAGACCACCCGGAAGTCGGGACGCTGCGTCGGCAGTTTTCCCATGAGCCACGTTCGGATCGGTGAACGGCCTCCGGTACCCGGCCCATACGTGGCGATGCCGATGGGATCCCACCACGTGAGGACACCCATGACCAGTCCCGTGTCGGAGCCGAGGAGCATCGGGCCTCCCGAGTCGCCGTGCTCGATGTTCGTGCCGCGTTCACCAATCCCTGGCCCCATCACGTCGGGGACATAGGTGAAGCTATTGACCGTCCAGCCTGGATCACTCAGCCAGTCTTCGTAGTCTCCACCTGCCATGACGCGTCGATCGCGAATGCCGCCGTAGCCGACTTCGTAGATTCGCTCCACCCCGAGGGCGGACGGCAGGAGCGGTGCGGGATGATCGAGGATCACCCCACGAGGCGTGGCAATGGTGGATGGGACGTTCGCTGCGAGCCTCAAAAGGACGATGTCATCGACCCAGGCGGGACCGGAAGTGTGGAGCGGGGGTCCGCTCACGGCGACCGCGGTCGTGGTGTAGATGGGTGACGCGCGCAATGGCCCAAAACCCACGTAGACAGGTGCGGGCAGCGTCGTCCAGCCGCCCGTAAAATATGCCGGATTGTTGTATCCGCAGTGGGCCGCCGTGATCAGTAGGTCTGGCGCGACGAGCGTGCCCGTACAACCGCCGACGAGCGCCACGGCATTTCGTGTCAACGAACTCGTATCGTTCGTGCCGATCTCGATGCGAAACGCCGCGTCGTCCGTGTCTTCCGGCGCTTCTGGTACCCAATCAGCGTCGGTATCTGCCGCGAGTTCGGGCTCTTCTCCGCCACAGGCGAAGGATAGGAGAGCGCCGATCGCAACGGAGCGATGCCGCGCCCGGCGCGAGTGAAGGATTGTCGATGTTTTCATGGTCTGCCTCGGCTGCAAGTTTGCCCGCGACTGGTCCTTCAGCCGCAGTCCGGGAGGTTGATGGATCTAGACAACGTATTATTTCCCTCATCGGACTCCATGACCGTTTGGGTCGTATCAAGCAATACGTCAACCCAGCCCGTGTCGAAGCCGTTGGTAATGGTAAAGTCGATCGTCTGAGTGCCGTCGGGAGGCAGCAAGTCCGACATGCGGAAGATCGTTCCCAAGGTTCCGATGGGCGGTGCGGTCGGCAGTCCCGTGAAGACGTCGACCCAGGTTTGCGCCGTCACGGCCCCCCGGTTTCGGATCGTCACCGCGAGCATCGGATCGCCCCCCGCCGTGCAGCCGCCGCTCTCGATCCGGACGACTTGGAAATCGGGACGCTGCGCCGGCAATTTTCCTGCGAGCCAGGTTCGGACGGGTGAACGACCGCCCGTTCCCGGTCCATACGTGGCGATGCCGAGGGGATCCCACCAACTGAGGACACCCATGACCGGACCCGTGTCGGACCCAAGCAGCATGGGACCGCCGCCATCACCCGCCTCGACATTCGTGTCACGGTCACCAATCCCTGGACCTCGAAAATCGGGGACATACCTGAAACTATTGTGCGACAAATCTGACTCGGTCAGCCAATCTTCGTAATCACCACCGACCATGATCCGTCGATTGCGATTACCTCCGTATCCGACTTGGTAGATTCGTTCGACCCCGCCGGCGGATGGCAGGAGCGAGCTGGGGTGCTCGAGGATCACGCCGCGCGGCGTGGCGACGGTCGAAGGGACGGCGGTTGGGAGCCACAACAACGCGATGTCATCGACCCAGCTCGGACCGCCCGTGTGAAGTTGAGGTGCGCTCACCCAGGTCGCGGTGGTGGTGAGGATAGGCGCCGTACGCGATGGTCCAAAGCGCACCGTGACCGGGGATGGCAGCGCCGTCCATGCCCCCGTAAAATACGCGGGGTCGTTGAAGCCGCAGTGGGCCGCGGTGAGCATGATGTTTGGTGCGACGAGCGTGCCCGTGCAATCGCCGACGCGAGCCACGGCGTTTCGCGTGAGGGAGCTCGAATCATTCGCACCGATCTCGATACGAAACGTGGCGTCGTCCGTATCTTCCACGCTCTCGTCCCCTCGCGCAGAGTCCGTGTCTTCCACGCTCTCGTCCGCTCGCGTAGAATCCGTGTCTTCCACGACTTCGAGCTCCTCCGAGCTGCACGCACCGGACAAGAACATGCTGATTGCAACGAAGTGGTACCGCCTTCTGAGCGAGTGAAAATCTACAGCTGGTTTCATCGTGTGCCCTCGATGGCGATTCAGTAGTTCATGAATCCACCTCCGGCAACACACCGAGGGCTTACACGCCCCGTAAACTCCACGCACGTCCGAGATCGAACGTCGCTCGAGTTCGTGCATGAAACCTGCACGAACTCGCATCCCGTGCGGATCACTGCGCTTGCGCGGGACTTGGCGTCGCCGATCCGCGACACGACCGCACCAGCTCCGTGCGCAGCCACGCGCGTGCGGCCTCGTTCTCGTCGCGCTCGCTCCAGATCATGGAGACGGGCGGCAGGGCAATCTCGATGGGCATGGGCGCGATCGTCAGTCCGAATCCGCCGGCGTAGCAATCGGCGAGCGGGTACGGCAGGGTCACGACCAGAGGCGCACTCGCGGCACGGCCAACACGATGTCGAGCGCGTGCCCTTCACGCGTGAGCAGCCCTCCGATGCATCCCTGCAAGTCATCCCGCTGCGACACGAAGACGTGCCGCGCGTCGAGGTACGCCCGAGTGGACAGCCCACGCGGCAAGTCGAGCAGCGCCTTGTTGTAGCAACAGGCCAAGCGCTGTTCGAAGAGCACGCGATGGCGATAGCGCGTAGGTCCGGGTGGATAACATCCCACGGCGAGGTCGAGCTTTCCCTCGTCCAGCTCACGCCCGATCTCGCTGCTCTGCACCCGCCGTGCGACGAGCTTCATGCCTGGTCCGATGGTCGCCAGTGAAGCCCCGCGAGGTCGGGCACGATGAGCAGCTCCTCACACGAAAAGCCCAGCTGGAACGTGCGCTCCGAAGCCTCGGGGTCGAAGCTCGGGATCGTCAGAATCGCGGCCTGCGCATCCCCGAGGAACTGCCGGATGCGTGGAGCAAGCGCCTCGGCCCTTGCCGTGGGCTGCATGAGGTTGCCGACGCGAACGAACAGCTCATCCGCAAACAGCAGCCGAAGCGCCGAGAGCTGGTTGCTCATCGCCGGCTGCTGGATGCGTAGCCGCCTTGGTGACGCTCCGATACTCCATCAGGGCGTCGAAGGCGACGAGCAGATTCAGGTCGAAGGAGCGTAAGTTGAAGTGGTCGACGGGCCTCATCCTGCAGCTCCGAAGGGTAGCTTCGCGGTGGGTGCCTTAGCAACCTGCTGGCAAACGCCACCAGACATCCGGAGGCGCATTCGTGTCGTCGATGCGGTGAATCATTCGGGTCGATTGGCTCCCACGCGCGTGGATCCACATGCTGCGCACGACCTCGAACGAGGAAAGCCGACATGAACACGAAGCAAGATTCTCGGCTCATTGCAGTCATCTCGGGCGCCAACAAGGGCATCGGATTCGAGACCGCGAGGCAACTCGGGTCACGCGGCGTCAACGTCGTCGGCGCGCGCGACGAGGTGCGCGGTCGCGAGGCGGCCAACGCACTACGCCGCGAGGGTATCTCCGCGGAGTCGGTGCTCCTCGACGTCACGAATCAGGCCTCGATCGAGCAGGCCGCCGACTTCGTGGCCCATTCTTTCGGTCGCGTCGACATTCTCGTCAACAACGCTGGCGTCATGCGCGACGCCTTCGACAAGGCGCCCTCCGAGCAGGAGCTCGACACGTGGCGCGAGACCTTCGAGACGAACCTGTTTGGGGTCGTGGCAGTCACCAAGGCCTTCCTGCCGCTCGTACGGAAGTCGAGCGCGGGCCGCATCGTCAACGTCTCGAGCGTCCTCGGATCGATGGCCGCGAACGTCGATCCGACGTCGGAGTTCTACGGGTTCAAGATCCCCGCCTACAACATCTCCAAGACGGCCCTGAATGCCTGGACCGTCCACCTCGCCTATGAGCTCCGCGAGACACCCATCAAGGTAAGCTCCGCACATCCTGGCTTCGTGAAAACGGATCTCCACGGCGTCGACGCCCCGCTTTCACCCGCGCAGGGTGCTGCGACCACGGTCCGCCTCGCCCTTCTGCGCGACGACGGACCGACGGGTTCGTTCTTTCACGAACAAGAGGCCTTCGGCTGGTAGAAGTCCCGCGTTCACCGGCCAACCTTCGGACGCGGGCGTGGGTCGGTGGACCGCTGTCGTTCGATGGTTTCGAAGAGTTCTACGCCGAAGGCCACGGCTACGAAGACGCATCCCACGATCTCAACCGTCTCACGCCGACCGGCGAAGAGCGCGTGATCACGCAGGAGTGGTCGGAGTAGGCCCCCCTGGCGTGGTGTCGATTACTCTCCCGCTTTTGCCGCCACGGCGTGGAAAACATCCCACGGGACTTCGATGGGGGTGCCGTGGCGGACTCCGGGGAAGAACACCGAGTCGCTGATGTCCGTCCAGGAGGCGGGTGAATCGAGCGACTGGGTCGTCGTGGCCTCGAGCGCACCGTAGGCACCTTCGCCGTACTTGTCGAAGTAAATGAAGAGGTTTCCTTCGCGTTCCAGGAACGAAGGACCCTCGGCGGCGTAGTTGCCCGTCAGAGGGAGCGAGGGATCGACCGTCCAGGCGCTTGCGCCGAAGAGCGCCTCGGAGACGAGGGCCCGCAGGTTCTTCTGACCGTCGGCCTCGTCTTTGACCACCATCAAGTATGCGTCACCGTGCGGATGAATGGTGGCATCGATGAAGTTCCTGCCGGGGCGCGCGTAGAGAATCGCAGGTTCGCTGAACGACCGGAAATCAGCGGTGAGGACGTAATAGATGGCATGAGGATCGGCGTTCGCGGTAGCGTCGACGGGTGACGACCAGAAGATCATCGTTTGGTCGGTCGCCTCGTCGTAGAACGTCTCCGGGGCCCAAACGTGCTCGACGTTCAGATCCACGGTGATGTAGTCGGCCGCGCTCCACGTCACGAGATCGGGCGAGGTCGCGTGCCCCAAGCCCCGGTCTTGGACACAGTTGGCCTCCGCCCAGGGGACGCAACTCGTGGTCCAAACCAGGTGATAGAGGCCGTCGGGTGTGAGCGAAAGATGGGGATCGCGGAACGAACCGCCCCCGACCGAGGGGGGCATGAAGACCTTGCCCGCCCCGATGGCACCGAAGTGACGACCATCGTGGCTGTGGGCGAGGCGCAAACCGTCGCCCCGCCCCTGGCTGACCTCGATGAAGTACGCGAACAGGTAGTTGCGCTGATCGGGACGCCCGTACCGATAGAGCGATGCAATCTCCTCCGGTGTGAGTACGCGGGCGATGACCCCCAGATCGTCGAGCGCCCCGCTCCAAGGATCGCTCGCCGCACCGCCGTAGAAGCCGCGCCCGACGCTCAGGCCCCCCGCGGCTTGGAACACGCCCGCCGAGCACGTCGTCTTCCCCGAGAGCACACCATCGACGTAGATCCTCCGCTCGCCCGTGGCCGCACTGTAGGTCCCGACGACGAAGTACCACTCCCCTGCCCGCGGGCGGAGCTCCCCCGTGGCCACGCATCCCGCCATGCTCGTCGTATCGCTCGAAAACGTGGTGAAGGAGAGTCGCTCGTCGTCGCGTTTCTGCAGGAAGAAGGCGCTCACGGTGCCGCCGTCCATCCCGACGAACGTGTCGTAGCCATCGGGCCGATCGAGCTTCACCCAAGCCGAGACGGAGAAATCCTGCGAGGTATCCAGGACGGGAGCCGCGGTCGCGGCATGGTCTCCGGCGCCCGAAACGACCATTTCGTTTCCACGCGTCCCCGCCGTGACGGTCGCCCCGGAGAGCTCGAGCTCGCCCACGCCGAACGCCGGAAGGACGGATTGGTCGGAGCTCGCTTCGAAGTCCCAGTACGCCGTGAACTCCGACAGGAGCACCTCGATTTCACCCTCCACGGGTGGCTCGCCGGTTGCCTCCGTCGCTTCGCCACTCTCGTTTACCGAGCCCCCCTCACCTGCCGTTTCGCCGCCGGTCGCCTCCGTCGCTCCGCCGGTGTCGGTCGTCCCCGTCGTCGCCCTGCCACCTGTTCCGTCCGTTGCTTCGCTATTTGCAAGCGACGATCCGTCACCGGCGGTGCTCTCGGTAGAAGGGTCGGAGCTCCCCGACTCCATCTCCGGATCGTTCGAACTCGCGGAGCCTTCACCGTGCATCGACGGTCTGGTCTGCGTGCTGCAGGCCGGTGCGAGCGCGAGCATCAACGGAACGAGGGGTAGATTTGGGCGCATTGCAACTGGACCTCTTCCGGGACGTCAAGAGATTTCAACAGGCAGCTTGAGCGCCTGCGCGACAGGCGTGTAGACATCTTGCTGTTCACTCGGAGTTGCGATGGAGACAACGAGTGAATATCGGGCGCGTCCGGACCACCTTCCAAGATGCGGACGTTCCTTCCACCATCCGCCCACTGGGAACACTGCAATCGCGCTCCGGTCCGCGATGTTCGCGGCCGTGTCACAGCGCCAGTCCGAGTGGATGCTTCCCCGATTTGCAGCTTGACCGATGGACCATCCCGCGTCCCCCGGCATCGGGATGGCGTATTCCGCTTCTTGCGCATCCTTGCTGACACGCGCCTGGAAGTCAGCATTGCTCTCCCCTGGCTTGCTTACCGCAACGCGCAGACCATGTGACGCATACCTATACCGATCCATGTACGCGGCACGCCCCGAAGCGGCGGGTTCGACAAAATATGACAACGTGATGCGAAGCTCGACCGCCGTGTCTCCAAAGCTCAAGAGCTCGGCCCGAGGCCAGGGGAGGCGATGCAACTTGGTCTGGTGAGTCGCGATTCGGCCACCCGCGACCTTGTGGTACGGAAGCAGCTCGTCCTGAGCGACGAGGGTCAAGGAGTTCCTGGCGCTCCAGCTGGCACGCTCGAGGTCTGGAACTCCGTATCCGTAGCGGCGCAACAAGTAGCCGACGCGGTCCGGACGGCTCTCGGTGGAGGCTCTCGCCTCGGCGACCATTGCCTCCGTCCACCGCGCGGAGTGCACCAACAGCGCGCGGATCGTCTCCGGCCATAGGGTAGGGTATCGGGCCGAAAGAATCGCCGCGAGTCGAGCGGCTTGAGCGGCGGCCGGACTCGTGCCCCACGTCAGGTCAAGCAGCCGCGATGCGATGTCGCCTGACGTGCTCATCAGGAGCAAATCGTCGATCGCGCTCGACCAATGGCTCTGGTTGCGCGCTCCGTTCCCCCCTTCCAGAACCAGATCCGGTTTGTTGGGCCACTTCGCAATCCATGAGTGCGAGGTCGAGCTACTCGGACTGAGGGTCCCGGGCGCTGCCACGGGGGTCCATCCACTGAGAGACGGATCTCGAAAATGGAAGCGATCGGTATAGGCACCAACGGTGAGCGCGTTCCAAGCCTGCCCCGGATCTTCAATTTGTGCGACCGTGTTGTAGTCGGGGTAGTGCTTCCAAGCGCTTTGATCAATGGAACCCGCAGCAACCACAAGCAGCCGGCGAACGCCATCGGGGATCCCGACCGCGACCTGATCGACCTGCGCAGACCAAGATGAAGGCCGCCCCCGATCCCCCGGTGGACTCGAAACCGCCAAGCAGATCACGCGAGGACGACGAGGAGAACCAATCTCCGCGCGATCGATCGCCTCCCGCGTCTTCTGGCCATACAGAGAAGGAGCGTGAGCCTGAAAGTGCGGTGGTGGTAGGAGCTTGACGGACTCGAGCCGATGTTCCAGCCGAATGGGAGCTGTACTTGCGAGGACCGGCGTGAGGTCTCCATACAGGGCGATACCTGCCATTGCCGTACCGTGCCCAGTGTCATCACCCGTCCCCCAAGCTGCATCGCAACTCAGCACATCGGCCGGGCTAAGTGCCGGAGCTAGCATTGGATGCCCAGCGTTGATCCCCGTGTCGAGGACACACACCGCTGGAGCTCCGGCAGGGGGCGGAGTTGTCCGAGCCAAAGCGTCCTGGATCCACACCGCCTGCTCCCGCGCTGGAAGGCTTTGGAAGAACACGGGAGATTCACGCGGGCCGCGGACCTCCGCCAAGCAGTCGAGAACTTCGGCAGAGGTCGCCAACTGCTGCGGAGTCGCAAACGCCAAGAGGACCGATCGTTCGACGAAATCGATAACGTCGTTCCCCAAGCGGATACCCACCCGCCGCGAAAGCTCCTGAAACTCGGACATCATCACGGATCGGTCAGAACCGAATCGCAGCCAGATCTCCCACCAGACACCAACGTTCTCCTCCGCTGGAAAAGCCGAGGGATCGTCGGTCCAAAACGACCGCAGAGCAGCCCTACGAATATCCGAGATGCTATCGACAAGAGCTCGATTCTTCGGCTTGCCGCGCTTCGTCGTCTTTTCCAAGTAGTCCGAAACTCTCGTGGTAAAGAACGTGAGCTGACCCGGAGGCACGAAGATCGTGGCGAAAAGGGTGGTATCCGGGTGGCTTCCCTCCTCGCGCACGGCAACGACCTCGATCCCCAGTTGCCGGTTTTCGAAGGTCTTGAACGCGAGGTCAAATCCAGGTTCGCCCGCGAACTCTAGATACATGCCGCGTTCCGTCGCGATCCCGACGGCTCGTCGCCGTTCCCGCAGAGCATCCAGCTCCCGCGCGATCGCGGCGAGTTCCTCATTGAGCCGAGCTGCATGTCTCTCTCTGTCTCGCGACGAGACGTTGACCTTTGGTCCACTCGCGCGGCGGGGGTACGTGTAGGGGTGGTCCTGCCCGCGGTCGGGCACAAGAACGTGCCGGTATCTCTCAGCCACAGCCCCCGGCCTCAGCGTGTGCAGCTCGACGCTCGTCCAGCAGCAAAATGAGTTGTTCGGTTCCCACGGCGGTGTTGGTCAGAATGGCCTCCTTCATGGCGGCATCGCATGCTGCGACTACGTCGGCGTAGCTAAGACCCTCTGCTTGGGGGGCAACGTGAGTCCACCTCACCGATGTGTGGTCGAACGCCGCCAAGCGGTTCTCCATTGCCTCTCGAACCTGGAGCTCCGACGGGTACCCATAGCGAACAACGTCGTCGAATCGCCGGAAAAGCGCCCGATCAAGCAACTGCGGGTGGTTGGTCGCCGCGATGACGAGACTCGAAGACCCATACTCTTCCAGAAACTGAAGGAATGAGCTCAAGACTCGGCGGATCTCACCCACTTCGTTGGGGGCACCCCGTTCTCCTCCAATGGCGTCGAACTCGTCGAACAGATACACACCGCGATGCTGAGACAATGCATCGAAGATCAGGCGCAGCTTCGCGGCGGTCTCGCCGAGAAATTTCGTGATGAGGGCGTGGATCTGGATCACGTACAGCGGCAGTTTGAGCTCCCCTGCCAAGGCCGACGCGGTCATCGTCTTTCCCGCGCCAGGTGGTCCCACGAGCAAGAGCTTGCGCCGCGGCGCCAATCCGAACGCTTCGAGTTTCTCGCTTCCCCGCTGCTCCCGGAGGACTCGGGAAAGTCGCTCTCGAACTGCCCCGTCGAGCACCATGTCACTCAAGCGCGTCTTCGGGAACGACACGGAAAGTAACCCGTTGAGCTCCCCCCGTGGGGTCGCGATGGGGATCGGCTTGACGGCGGGGTCAGTCGCGGGCCGAGCTTTCGCTTCGTCGACGAGAGCACGAATCTCCTCGGCCAAGCGTCCATGCCCTTGACGTGCCTCGTGCGCAGCAACCTGGATCGACACCGACAGAAACCGGTCCTCGTCCTGTTCGAGGTGGCTCTTGATCAGGGACTTGATTTGCTCTGCTGTCGCCATGCGATCTCGACGCGGACGGACGGTCCTCCCGGCATCATCGCTCAAGAGGTCGCGAAGAAGCCACTTTCTTGGCGTCGTCTCCGCGGCCGGGACACCGCACATCGAGCTCAATCGGGAATCTCCCGACGACTTACCGTCGGGCGGGTGTTCTGCCGGGAGCGGCCCCGTGCGCCAGGACTGAGCTCAGCCAAGAGATCCCTAGTACGCGATCTCATCGCCGTCTTGATGCGGTGCCGACTCGGCGCGCGCTCTCCGGATCGGCTACCGGTGGATCGACCTCGCCGTGACACCCGCCCCCGAGGTCACGGCGCGAACTCGAACGTTTGCACGACTCGGACTCCGCCGATCACCTTGGGAAAGCGCCAGCGGAGAACGGCCGCGGTCATGCAGGTGACGACCTCCGGATCGGCGAGCGTCGTGCTCTTCACCGTGGAGTCGAACACTTCACCCGAGTCGGCGATCCCGAAGCTGATCTCGACCTCGCCGGCGAGCCGAGGGTCACGGATGAGCCCTTGCCCGTAGCAGTATCGGATCTCGTTGAGGCGCATGCGAACATTCCGACGGATGATGCCTTCGTCGAGGGATCCACTCACGATGATGGCGCCTTGGCGCACTCGTGGCACGCGTGAGCCTCGGCCTCCGTAACCCGCCCCAGAGCTGCGCTCATGACCCGCTCCGCCCTTGCCGATGAGACCGATGTTGCCGAGTCCGATCGTCCCCTCGCCCGTCCCGCCGCCTCCGTAGCCGGTCCCGAGCGTGCCGACACCACCTTTGTTGGCCGCCATGCCCGCGGGCAGCGGAACGGGAACCGCGACCGTCGCGGCCTTGCTGTCGGGATCGACCACGCGCTGTTCGTCGATTGCGACGAACGCCGTGTATTCGGTCATCACGGCGTGGGCGAGCGCCACCTCGATCACCTCGCGACGCACGGCCTCGCGCTGCGGATCCTCGGGGAGCATCCGGTAGGTCGAAAGCAGGAGATCGTCGATGCGCTTGCGCGCCCACATCGATCGCAAGCCCACGCTCTGGCCTTGGTCAGCCGCGACATCGACGGGAATCGAAATGTCGGTGCTACCAAGCTTGCCGCGGAGGCTCACGGTACCCTTCGGATCGCCCGTGAACTTACCGAACACCACGACGGGCTGGCCAGCGAACAGATCGGGGATCTTCGCCGGGACCACCTCGCGAGCGGCGAGACCTCCGAAGTCGAGATGGATATCGGTGAGCACGGGCTCGGCCACGCGCTCGTAGAAGCGATCGATCGTCGCGGATTCGTGCTCGTCGGGTCGCACGTACGTCGCCAGGCCGCGGCCGAACAACGCCATCCCATCGAGCAGGTGGCGATTGGGGGCCGCGCCTACGCCGAACGCGAACAACCGAGCGTCGCCGAACTTCCGCTCGAGCGTCCCGAACACCTCGCGGTCGTTCGAGACGTAGCCGTCGGTCATGAAGAAGACGAGCCGCATCCGCGCCGGGTCACGCGGGAGGGCGAGCGCAGCCTCGAGCGGGCCGATGAGCTCCGTGCCACCACGGGCTTCGATCCGGCGCACGTATTCCTGCGCTCGGCCGCGCTGCGCTTCCGTGTTCGGCGCGAGGCCCCGGCCGAAGTGCGAGACCGTGGTCGAGAATTCCAGGACCTGGAAGGCATCGTTCTCCCGCATGCCATCCAGAACCCGCGCCATCGCCCGTTTCACCGACGCGATCGGTTCGCCCTCCATCGAACCCGACGTGTCCACCACGAACACGAGCTCGCGGCCGCGCACGTCCGCGTGCACTCCAGCCGGGACCGGGCTCTGGACCAACTTCTGCGGTGGCTGCACCGTCAACATGAAGTAACCGCCCTCGGGATGGCGCTGGGTCATCAACCACGCCCGCGGCTGGTCATCTCCGAGCTTCCACGTGAGCACGAAGTCGCGGTTGGGGATCGTGTCTCCCTCGGCGAGCCGCACCTTCGTCACGCCGTCGCGTTGCTCCGTGACGATGCGGTGCGAGGTCGAGGCGACGTCGCGCGCAGGGATGCCCGTCTCGATCGCGACCGAGATCTCGATATCGTGACCGCTGCGCAGACCTTCGGGCAACCGTGGCGGATTGATCGCGTCGCTCTGACCAGCATGCTGCCCGGCTTCGCGCCCGGTCTGGTAGTGCGGACCGACGACCGTCGGAAATGCATAGGTGTACGCGCCGTCCCTCTGCTCGAGGGGGTGCGCCATGTGCATCTCGACCAAGATCGTCTCCCCGGGGGCGATGTTAGCCACGCTTTGCTGAAATACGTTCGGCCGCTCCTGTGCGAGCAAAGCCGCGGCCTTGCCCTCCCGTCGCGCCTCCTCGTACATCGCCTGGGCCTGTTGCCGCTCTTTCATCACGCCGTGGATGTGGCGCTTGCCGACGTGAAACCAATAGTCGTCGACAGCAGCGTCGTGGGGGAGCGGGAACAAATAGACCGCTTCGATCGGCTCGTCGAAAGGGTTCACGAACAGCTGCGTGACGGTGGTCTCCGCGATCGTCCCGGTCACGATCGTGTCGACTGCGGTGTGCTGCAACGGGATCGCGAACAGCTGGTCACCACGCTCGACCAGCAACGTACCGGGGCCAGGGTCCACGACGTCCCCGACTTCGCACGCCGCGAGCTTCTGAGAAACCACGCGGGGGGTCGGGAACGGGTCCGGCTGCGGGAGCTCGCGGGCGACGGCGGGGGTGGGTGGATCGTCCTTGGCTTGAGCCGCGTCCGTCGACCCGCCGTGCGTCGCGCAACCGATCAACCACACCACGAACCAACACCAGCGAGACCGGGGCATCGGACCGTGGGACCCCCACTGCCCGCGAAAAGTTCCCGCGCTCCACAAGATCGGTCGCAGACCGCGGGCTTCGCTTTCCGCGCGGGACCGCCGACGCACGTGCCGGCGACGGCGGCAGGTCCCTCGACGAGTCTCAGTTCCCGAGCGCCGCGAGCTCTTGGCCGAGCACGCGGTTCTCGGGATCCTCCTCCATCCCGCGCCGCAGCATCGTCCTCGCCTTGGGCGTCTCGTTGAGCTGCAGGTGCGCCCGCGCCAACTTCAGATAGATCTCGCCGCGCCCGATCTGCCCCGATTGATCCGCGTTCTGGATCAACATCGTGCGATAGACGTTGAGCGCCTCCCTCCATTCCCCGTGGAGCTCGTGCGTCTCACCGAGGAAGCGCAGGGTCTCCACGTTGGTCGTGTCGATCCGGTAGGCCTCGAGCAGCTTCTCCAGCGCCGTGCGGGTATCCCCTTCGCGGAGCGTGATCCGTGCGAGTCGCGTGAGGAAGTGCGCGAGCGCCTTGTTGCGCTTGGACTTCCGCCCGACATCGACGAGCCAGTTGTAGATCCCAGCGGCTTCGTCGTAGCGATCGGCGAGAAACAACGCATCGGCGACTCGCCGGTTGATCTCGGCGTCGAGGCGATCGTTGTGATAGACGGGCGCGAGGATCCGCAGAGCGACGTCTGCATCCCCCATGCGATAGAGGCACACGTCGATGCGCTCGAGCGTGAGCTCGCGGCGTCGCTGCGGGTCCTCCGTGCGGGCTGCGACGAGCTCCATGTAGTAGGCGACGCGGTCCCATTGTTCGTGCTCGCGGGCCATCTCGAGGAGTTCGGCCGCGACCGGGCCATTGCCAGGGTCGAGGGTCAGCGCCTGCTCGAGATGGGCCTGGCGACGCTCGAGGTCGTGGGTGGCCGCGTGGGCGAGGCGCAGGTGGAGGAGTGCCCCGTCGCTGCCCTGCGGTTCGAGGGCGGCGGCGCGCTCGAGGGTCTGCTGGGCCACGAGGTCTTCTCCCATGGCTGCGTGCACGGAGGCCTTGGCGAGCAACGCGGGGACGTGTGCGGGGTTGTCGTCGAGGAGCTGCTCGAGCAGTTGCTGGGCGCGCTCGGGATGGCGGAGCCGCTCGGCGTACAGCGCCGCGAGCTGGGCGGTCGCGGCCGTGGCTCCGCCGACGTCGCCAAGCGATCGCTTCCGGGCGACGCGGGCCTCGTAGAGCTCGCTCAGGTCGACCCAACGTTCTTCGGCCGTGAGCAGACGTTCGAGCGCGGCCTCGGCCCCGAGATGGCCGGGATCTTCGCGCAGCAGCTGACCGTAGCGATCGATCGCGTCCACGTGATCGTGGAGGCGGAGCTCGGCGAGCTGGGCGAGATCTTCGAGCACGAGCGCGCGCTGCTCTGCCTCGGCGTGCTCGAGCTTGCGCTCGAGGATCTCGCGGACGTCTTCCCAACGCTCGAGTCGGCGCAGCAACACCTCGAGTTCGCCCATCGCGTCGCGGTCGTCGGGGACATCGGTGAGCATGTCTTGATACACGGCGATCGCTTCATCGCCGCGATCGAGCTTGTCGACGAGCACATTGGCCAGGCGGTAGCGCAGCTCCCGTCGCTCTCCAGAGTCCTCGGCGATCGTGGCACGCCGCGCGAGCGCGGCCGCGAGCTGCTCGAAGTCGGCGTTGGCGCGCAGCAAGGCCATCATGCGCTGCCAAGCCCCCGCTTCACGCTCATCGACCGCGAGCAAGGACTCGAGATCGCGGATCGCCAAGCGCGAGTCTGCGAGCGCGGACTCTGCGACGGAGGCCGCCTCGAGCCAGAGGCGTACGGCGATCTGGGCATCGTCTTGCGCCTGGGCCGTGCGCACGAGCGCTTGATGGAGGCTCGTCGCGTCTTCGGCCGCACGCGCGGCCTCGATCCAGAGCCCGAGGGCTTCCGCGTTCTCGGGGTCCTCCGTCAGGACGAACTGCAGGACGAGCGTGCAGGTCTCGGGGTCGCGGAGCTCGTGCAGGAGGAGCGCCGCGATGTGCAGGGCCAAACTCGCCACGAAACGGCCGCCGTCCCGCGCGGCTTGCTCGGCTTCTTGCATGAGCTCGACCGCGCGCGGGAGGAGATCGGGCGAACCGCGTCCGATGCCGTCCATGTGCTCGAGCGCGGTCGCGGCCTCGGGTTCGATCGCCAGCAGGGCACCCCAGGTCTCGAGCGCGTCGGCCGGAGTGCCTCCACCCTCTTCCTGGAGCATCGCGAGCTGCTCGAGCAACCGCGGCCGTTCGCGCGCGCTCGCCCGGGCGAGCCGCATGGCCACCACACGGCTCGCGCCCGAGGTGTCCGAGGTGGCGGCGTAGGCCCCCTCGAGCGCATCGAGCAAGCCGGGAGGTGCCTCGTCTTCCCCGCCGCGCTCGAGCACGCTCTCGAGGCCCCGCAGGGCCGCGCGGTCGGGGTGGAGCGCGTACGCGTCGCGGAACGACTCGAACGCATGGGATAGCTCTCCGCGCTCGACCTGAACGGTCCCGAGCCGGACGAGGACCTCGGCTTGCGAGGCAGACTCGGGGCCCAGGCGGCTGAGCTCGCGCAGCGCTCGCTCGATCGCGGGGAGGTCGCGCGCCGAACGTGCCAAACGCTCGACCCTTTGGCAGACCGGGGCGGTGGCGAGACCGGCATCGAGGAGGGGCAACAGGACTTGCAAGGCCTGCTGGGCTTCTCCGAGCACCTCCTCTGCGAGATCCGCGGCGTAGAGGGCAACGATCACGCGCGAGGTCCCGGGCAATGCTTCGGAGGCAGAGCGCGCGGCGAGCCGTTGCAGATGCTCGGCGCCTTGATCGAGGTGCACGGCGAGGCGCCCTGCTTGTTCGAGTGCATCGCCGAGCCCGCCCTCGTCCACGACGTCGAGCAGATCGAGATAGGCCTGCAAGGCACCGGGCTGATCGTCGAGCTTCTCGAGGCGGAGCTCGGCCAGTCGCCGCAGCGACTCGACCTTGTCCTCGGGATCGTGGCTGAGGCGTGCACGAGCTTCGAGCACCACGCCGAGATCGGCGTAGCGACCGAGCTCCTCGAGCGCGCCGATGGACAGGTTCCCCGCGACCTCGCAGCTCTCTTCCCGTTGCGCGAGCACGACCAGGTCGGTGAGCGCCCCTTCGTGAGCGGGAAGCACGGTCAGGACTTGCTCGTAGCGGTCGAGGGCCGAGGCGACGTCGGCGAGGGGGCCGGCGTAGAGGCGCGCCGCTTCGAGCATGAGCGCTGCGCGTCGCTCGTCGGCGGACGCCAGCGTGGCGCGCTCGTGCAGCACCTCGGCGGCCTCCGCATGGCGTTTCTCGGCCACCAACGCGCGGCCGAGCGCGGCGAGGGCATCGTCGTCGCTCGGGGCCTCGAGCAGGAGGGCGCGCAGCGTCTCGATCTCGGCGTTGCGATCTTTGAGCGTCTCGCGCTGGAGGTTGGCGAGGTGCATCCGAAGATCCCTGCGCTCGACCTCCTCGGGGGAGGCCTCGATCCGCCGCGCCAGCACGCCCACGAGGTCCTGCGTGGATCCGCTGGCTTCGTAGACACGGCTCAGGCGTGCGAGCGCGTCGCGATCCCCGGGTTCGACCTCGAGCAACGCCTTCCACGCCTCCTCGGCGTCCTCGGGGCGCATGAGAACTTCCTCGAGCAGGACCGCCAAGCGGCGCAGCAACTTGACGCGGTCCTCGGCGTCCTCGGCCACGTCGGCGCGCCGGTGCAAGACCGAGGCGAGCTCATCGTGATACCCCAGGCGCCCGAGCACGGTGTCGATGAGCGCGAGCGCCGGTGGATGGGCGTCGCGGATCCGCAGGGCTTCCCGCAACACGTCCACGGCGGCCGCCGGATCTCCGTAGCCGTGCTTGATCGCCGCAGCGCGGACGAGCAGGTCGAGACGGCGATCTTCATCGGTCTCGAGCGCGGGCGCAGCCGCGGCGTGCACGAGCGCGTCGGAGAGCGCCTCACGGGCACCGAGCGCGTCGGCCAGCTCCGCCACCGAGGCGTCGAGCGATTGCAGGGCCTCGAGCGGGCCCGGCTCCGCCAAACCGCGACACAGCGTGCGGAAGGCCGCTTCGATCGTCTCCGAGGACCGACCGAGCAGCTCTGCCATCTCGCGCAGGATGGCGTGTCGAGCCACGGGATCCGCCGTGTGCGACAGCTGCCACTCGTCGATCTCGACCAAGCGCCGGACGTTCCCCGCTCGCTCGTAGATCGGCCTCAATGTGCCGAGCACCCTCGGACGGAGCTCGCGCTCCGCTTGGGCGACCCGCTCGAGGAACTCGACCGCCCGCGGGTGGTCGGGGTGTTCCGCCAAGATCGCCTCGAGCGTGTCCACGGCGCCCTCGGCATCATCGAGCGGCCCCTCCTGGAGGGCGGCGATGCGCAGCGCGACCTCGCTGCGGGCTTGGAGTCCGTCGGTGCGGAGCATCCGCTCACGCAGCAGCTCCAGCAGGTCCGTGTGGCGCTCGGTCTTGAGGCAGAGCTGCTCGAGACGCGCCCGCGCGAGCTCGTAGTCGGGGCGGATCTCGAGCATCCTGCGGTAGGCTCGCGCCTCCACGTCGGGATCCTTGAGGAGCTCGGTCGCGAGGGTCGCGAGCTTCCGGAGCAGATCGATCTGGCGCTCCTCCGAGAGCGCGCTCTCGGCCTCGCTCCAGTAGGCCTGCGCCAGCTCGGGCCACATCTCCGCCTGCGTCAGCGCGGACTCGAGCGAGACGAAGACCGTAGGATCGTCGGGCGAAGCCGCGAGCACGCGCCCGAGCAGGGGCACGGCGTTCGCCGGCTGACGCAGCGGGCCGAGCCAGAGCGTCGCGGCCTCCCGCACCATGGCGAGCATCTCTTCGCCATCGTCGCCCGCACCTTCGCCCGAAACGTACGCCGTGAGGACCTTCGCGTAGCGGTCGTTCTGCCGCAGGACGTTGGCGAGGCGCGCGAACTGGTCGCGGACATACCGGTTGCGAGGGAGCTCGCGAAACAGGCGCTCGTAGCTCGCAATGGCACGATCGAGATCCTCGAGCTGCTCTTCCTCGATCTGCGCGATGCGGAGGAGGACGCGCCCCTTGGCTTCGTCGTCTTCGGCCTCCGCCAAACGGATCTCCTGGATCTGGATCAAACGGTTCCAATCGCCGATCGCGGTGAACACGGGCTCGAGCATCTGCGCCACGCGCAGGCGCATGGACGGGTCTTCGAGATAGCGGCCGAGCTCCTCGTTCGCGAGCGTTTGATTGGGATCGAGCTTGATCGCCGCGGAGAGGTGGCGAATCCCCGTCTCGGGATCCTGCAGCTGCTGGCCATAGAGCCGTCCCAGGCGCAGGTGCGTCTGCACGGCGTCCTGCCCGTGCAGCAGGGCGATCTTCCGATTGAGGTGGCTCGCGAGCTCGCGCCAGCGGCCGGTCTCCTCGAGCAGCGGCTCGATCACGCGTTGAACCTCGGGGCGCTCGAGCCCCTCCGCCGAGAGGCGCTCATACAGACGGATCGCTTGCTCGGATGCCCCGAGCTTGGTGCGATGGATCTCCGCCGCCCGGATGAGGTAGTCGTCGCGCGTGCGGGTGTCCCCGCTCCGATCCGCGCGGCCAATGAGGAGCTCCGCGAGCGGTTCATAGGCGTCTTGACGCAGGTAGATCTGTTCGAGGGCGTCGGCCGACTCGCGGTCGTCGGGGCTGAGATCGAGCACCCGCTCGTACGCCTTGCGGGCGACCTCGAGACGTCCGAGACGCTCGAGGGCCACCCTCCCCTGGCTGCGCAACACCCTCTGCTGCAGCCCCGAGTCCAAGATGTGCTCCACCGTGGCCGCATACGCGGCCAGCAATGCATCCGCGCGTTCGGACTCGGCGCCGAGCCTGTCGACCTTCGTGAGGATCTCTTCGAGCTCGGGCTGGTCGGCGGCCTCCGCCATCGCCTCGCACAGCACGCCGAAGGCCTTGTCGGGATCGCCGATCCGCTCCTCTTGGGTCCTCGCGACCTTGAGCAGCGCGTGCAAGCGGCGGCGACCCGAGGGTTGCTTGCGCGCTTGCAGCTCCTCGATCTCGAGCAACGCCGGCCAGTTCTGCTCCACCTCGTAGAGCGGCGTCAGGATCCGCAGCGCTCGCTCCCGCGTATCGTCGGGCTCGAGGTAGCGGGCCACCTCCGCGCGTGCGCGGCTGTCGACGGGGACGAGATCGAGCACCCGCTTGAGCAACTCGAGCGCGTCGTGTCCACGCTCGAGCTGTCGCCCCACGACCACGGCGCTGCGCGTCAGCAAGTCCACGCGTTGCTCTTCGGTCTCGGCGATGCCCGTGAGGCGTCGCAGCCCTTCCTCGACGTCGGGCCAGCGCTCGAGTCGCTCGTGCAACGCGACCAACGACGACAAGGCGTAGGCCGTATCCTCGCGACCCACCTTGAGATCGAGCACGTATTGGAAAGCGTCGATCGTCCCATCGATCTGCCCGAGCCGATCGCGGCGGATCTCGCCGATGCGGCGCCAGATCGCCGCCTTCTGCCGCGAATCGGCCGTCACGGACACGCGATGCTCGAGCACCTCGACCAGCCGCGCCCACTCTTCTTCCTCGGTGAACAGGCGCTCCAACGCATCGAGGGCGTCGACATTGGCCGGAGCCATGTCGAGCACCTCGCTATACGTGATCGCCGCGCCTACGCGATCGCCGAGCTCCTCTTGGACCTCGGCGATCTCGAGCCGAATGACCACGTGTTGCGCCGGCGTATCCGCGAAACGGAGCAGCTTGCGCTTCGAGTCCACGAGCGCGACGCCGTCCCCGACCTCGAGGTCGAGCCGGCAGAGCGCCTCCACGGCTTCGCGCGCCAGGCTTCCGTCCGGAGGATCGAGCTCGAGCAGCGCGGCATAGGCCGCCCGCGCAGCTTCGGGGTCGCGCAGGTGTTCGTCTTGGATCCGGGCGAACCGCGTCCGGAGATCGATGCGCAGGGCCGCGTCGGTTCCGGTGAGGCCGCCGAGCGCCGTGCGCCACACGTCCGCGAGCTCCCGATAGCGACCGAGCGCGTGCGCGACGCGATGGATCTCTTGGCGGCTGTCGAAGCGGCTCGGATCGAGCAAGAACGCGTCGCGCAACGCCTCGAACGCGGCTTGCGGATCGGCGAGCTCCCGCTCCCGCAGCCGCGCGATCTCGTGGAGATAGCCGACCGCCTCATCGGTGGATCCGGCCGCGAGCGCGTGCTGACGCCGAACCTCCAAGACCCGGATGCGCGCCGAATGATCGCCCACGCGGACATAGAGCGGCTCGAGCACCGCACACACCGAGAGCTGCACCTGGCGTAGCCCGAGCAGTTCCTCGAGCAGGCTGCGCGCATGGGCCGACTCCGGGTCCGCACCGAGCACCTGTCCCAGCAGGTCCACGGCCCCGTGCGGATCTCCGAGCACGCGCATGCGCAGCTCGGCGCGACGAACCTGGAGGGCGCTCACCGCAGCTGCATCGTCGCTGAGCTCGGCTTGGCGTCCGAGCAACTCCTCGAGCTTGCGGTGGTCGTCTGGGCCCGCGCCCTCCCCGTACATTTCGGCGAGCAGGGCGATCGTCGGCAGGTCGTCGGGGATGAGGTCGAGCAGCTCCTCTGCGGTGGCCACCGCGGTGGCGCGGTCGCGGAGCACGAGCCGCGAGATGTCGGTGATCCGCGAAAGGAGCTCTTTTTGCTCGCGCGGGTTGAACGTGACGTCGACGCGACGCCGATAGAGCGAAACGAGGGCCTCATGCGCATGCCGCCCGCGCAGCAGCGCTTCCAAGGCCTCGTACGCGCCTTGATGCGTCTCGTCCATGAACAAGACATCGCGAAAGGCACGCTCGGCCTCCTGGGGACGGTGCAACGTATCCCGCAAGATCGCGGCGTACTCGAGCAAGAGGTCGCGCCGGAGCGTGGTGCGCTCGCGAGGCAGCGCGCGGCCCTCGGACTCCGCGACCTGCCCCGCAGCGGTCATCTCCGCGAGCACGGCCTCGTACGCGGAGGCGACCTCGCTCATGCGATCGAGCTCGCCCCCCAGCCGCGCGAGGATCTGGCGCCCCTGCCAACGATCGGGATGGGCTCGGAACAGCTCGTTGCGGATCCGCAGCGCATCCTCGCGCCGGTCGTCCATCCGCTCGTACGTCACCGCGAGCTGCTCGAGCAGCTCACCGCGCGCCTTGGGCTCGAGCTCGGCCGCGACGATGACCTCCATCGCCTCGGCTTCCTTGGGACGATCCTCGACGCGGCGATAGTAGGGCAGCAGCCCCTTCATCACGGGCAAGGAGGTCGAAGGATCGGCCTGACGCACCGCCTCGAGCGCATCCACGGCCTCGCGATGGGCGGGTTGGAGCTCGAGGACGGTAAGGAAGCCCGCGACGGCTTCCATGGACGCCTGCAAGCGTGTGGCGCGAACCTTCGCGAGCTCGAACAAGAGCGGGACCCGCTGGCTGTCCGAGGTCTGGAGCGCGAGCAGCTGCTCCAGGGTGTCCGCGAGCGCGGACCAGGCCCCTCGGTTGCGGTGGATTCGCGAAAGCGAGGCGATCGCCGCCCGATCTTTGGCATCGATGGCAAGGATGTCGCGGTGGACGGCCACCGCCCCATCGAGATCGCCGAGCTGATCCTCGAGGATCGTCGCGAGCTTGCGGAAGTTTCGCAACCGGGGCTCGGGCTCCGTCAGGATCGCGAGCCGCTTGCGGACCACGTCGCCGAGGTCCTCCCAGCGCCGCGTGCTGGAGTAGATCTCTTCGAGGGCATCGAGCGCGTCGGTGTCGCTCGGCTTGATCGCGATGATGCGCCGGAAGTAGCGCTGGGCGTCGTCCGGCTTGAACAGGTGGTCCCGCGCAATGATGGCGAGCTTTCCGAGCAGCTCGAGGCGCTCGTCCTGCGCGACCTCGTCGCGGGCGATCCGGGCCTCGTAGATCGAGGTGAGGTCGTCCCAGCCATCGGCCCGCTGCGCCGCGATCTCGAGGGAGGTGCGCAGCTGCGCATCCTCGGGACGCAAACGATACGCCGCCGCGCACCACTGCATGGTGAGGATGGGCGACTGGATCTTCGTGTCGGCGATCTCTCGCAGCGAAAGCATGATCGCGAGCCGCTCGTCGTCATCGCGCGCCGCTTTGAGCAACACCTCGTACGTGCTGCAGAGGCGCGCCCAGTTGCCCTGCTCGCGATAGATGGGGAGCAGCTCGCGCGCGACGTCGAGGTTGTCGGGTTGGATCGCGAGCGTCCGTTCGAGGGCTTTGAGCGCGCGTTCCGGCTCTGCGAGGCGGTTTTGGCACAGCGCGGCCACGCGGCGGTAGAGCGACACGCGCTCGTCCACCTCGCCGATGCGATCCGCGGCGCTCTGCAGCACCTCGACGACGTCTTGCAGGCGCTCTTGGGACTCGAACAGCGCCGTGAGCTCGTCCCAGCGGCGCTCCGCCACGTACGCATCGCGGAGGCGCCGCGTTGCTTTGTCGTGTCCCGGCGAGAGCCGCAGGAGCTCGCTCCACACTTTGATCGCGTCTTCCGAGCTCTGCAGGCGATCGCTGTAGAGCCCGCCCAAGTGGTTGAGCAGCGGAAGCGCCTCCTCGACCGAGCAACGCGCGAGCTTGCGGTGGATGATCTCGGCCGCGCTGCTCCACCGCGCCTCGCGCTCGTAGAGGCGCGCGAGCGCGGCCAGGGCGTCCTCGACGTCGCCGTGATGCTCGAGCACGTCGTTCCACGCGGCGATCGCTTCTTTGCGGTCGCCGAGGCGCTCCTCGGAGAGCCTCGCGAGCTCGATGCGCAGCGCGAGCGCCTGGAGGCCTCCGAGGTCGGAGAGCTCCTCGCGACGCAGCTCGATGAGGGCCCGGAAGTCGCGGCGTTGCTCGTGGATGCGGGCCAGGAGCGCGCGCGCCTGCGGGTCTCTGGGCGCGAGCGCCAAGACCTCGGAGAGCGGCTCCAAGGCGCGCTGCGGGTTCCCCAGGCGATCGACCCAGAGCTCCGCCACTTGGCGCAGGAACGCGACGTGGCGCGCGGAATCTCCTTGTTGCGTCGCCGCCTCGATCCGTCGGGCGTACACCCCCAGCAGGTCGCTCCAGCGCTCGGAATCCGCGTAGGTCTGCGCGAGCGCGTCCAGACTCGCCTCGTGTTGCGGATCGATCTCGAGGATCCGCTGCAACGTCGCGAGCGTCATCGTGGGGAGCTTGAGTTTTTCGCGATAGAGCCCCGCGATCTCGAGCAACTTGGCGATGCGCTCGCCCTTGTGCTCCGGAGCGCTACCAAGCCGTTCGATCTCGTCTTTGAGCAGGTCGACGAGCGCGGTCCACTTGTGACCGCTCCGGTACAGCCGCACGAGGGCTTGCGTCGCCCGTGGATCCGGGCCGTCCTCGCGGATCACGGCGCGCCAGGTCTCGATCGCGCGATCGGGGCTGTGCAGCCGCGTCTCCGCGAGCTCGGCAATCTCGACGGCGAGCTCGAACCGCACCTGGGGGTCCTCGCTCGCGCGCCTCGCTTGGACGAGCACCGAGTTCAGTTGAGTCGCGGAGGCTTCGTCGCCAAACAGCTCGCGATAGAACCGCAACACGTCCGGATGCGCCGGCTCGGCCCGCCTCACCCGGCGGTAGTAGGGCTCCGCGAGCTGCGGCTGGCCGGAGGCCGCCCAGAGCACCTCACCCGCAAACAACACGATCTCCTGCCCCGCCGCGTCTCTGGGCGCGCGCTGGGCCGCGGCCTTGGCCGTCTCGACGAGGTCCCCCGGATCGTGCCCGTCGAGCAGCATCTTCGCGAGCACGCGTGCGAGCGGCGGCACGGCGCCAGGATCGTCCTTGGCCTCGATGCGCGCCGCCGAAAGCTCCACGTCACGGACGAGGTCCGAAAGCGTCGATCGAGCAGCTTCTTGGTCGGGGGTGCGCAGAAGATCGAGGAGAGCGGATCGGACGTCGGCCATAGGGTTTCCGGAGCGCGCCCATAGGGTAAGCCCCGCGTGCTCAACCGGAAAGCCACGAGAGCACGACGGCCGTCGCCGCCGACACGTTGAGTGACCCCACCCGCCCCCGACCTTCGACCGTGCCCAGGAAGTCGCAGCACTCGCGCGTCAATCGGCGAATGCCCCTGCCCTCGCTCCCCATCACCACCACGAGTCGCTCCGGGAGCGCATCGCGAGCGAGCAGCTCCCGCAACGGTGTGGCCCCACTGTCTGCAACGGTGCCGAGCACCCACAGGCCCGCATCCTTGCATTCCCGGAGCGACGTGACGAGGTTGGTGACGCGCACGAGCGGCAGGCGTTCGCTGGCTCCGGCCGAGGCCCGGACCACCGCAGGCGTCACGGTAGCGGCGCGATCGCGGGTCCAAAGTAGTCCGGCCCCGCCGAAGAACTCACAGCTCCGCATGATCGCGCCCAAGTTCTGCGGGTCTTCGATCTCGTCGAGCGCGACCAGGATCTGGCGCGGCGGGCAAGGAACCGCGTTCATCTGGGCGAGGACGTCGTCGAGCTCCCGATAGGTGGGTGGGCGAGCATGTGCAACCACACCCCGCGGGTCGGCACCTTGGACCTCGCGACGCAGCACTTGCGGGTCCACCGGTTCCACGGGAACCCCCGCCGCGGCGGCCAACTCGAGCAGCTCGGAGAACTTGCGCTGGCCGTCGTAGCGGATGAGCTCCACGCGCTGGGGCGCCGCCTCGAGCAGCTCTCGTACGGCGCGTTCTCCGGGGACACGGTGCTCCGCTTCAGTGGGGCGACGGGGTGGCTTGGGACGAGCGTTCCGAGACAAGCTGACCTCCTGCGATGCGCAGCGCTTTTGCGCCCTCTCCCGGCGTCTCTTGGAGCGCGCGACGGAGGGCAAAGAAGACGAGCAGGGCTTGATCGCTCGGCGGCTCGCCCTGGCGCTCACGAAACGCCCGCGCGAAGTCGGCCGCTTCGCCGATCCAAGACGCCGCAGGGGCGACCCACAACCCGTCGAGCACCTCGTGCCCTTGCGCGAGCGAGGCCTCCGACAGGCCTTCGGCGGTGCTGAACACGAGGACCCCCGCCTCCGAGGCGTCCGTTCTCGGGGGCTGCCCGAGCCGCGCGAGCTGGCGGACGATGAGCTCGACCCGCGAGATGTGATCCGGGACGATGAGCGCAGCATTGCGGGTGAGGGCGGGCAGAATGGGCGCGAGCATGGGTGAGAAACTCGTCGTCGAGGGATCGTAGGTCTGGACGAGCAGCCCCTTCGCCGCCGCGCCGGAGAGCCTCCCGCGTACGGCCTCGACCGCCCGACGGCCGTATCCATTCGCCGGCGCGGCAACGACGAAGCGCGACGCGCCTTGCCTCCGTGCCCGCTCCACGAGCTGCGCGACGCGAGTTTCGAGGCTCGGAGCGACCCCTTGCGCCCCAGGGACGCTCTCGCCGGGGACGATGAGGCGCACACGGCTGCCCATCTGCTCGGCCACGGCATGGACATTCTCCGCGCCCACCGGACCGATCACGGTCCGCACGCCCGCTTGGATCAGCCGTCTCGCGGCGTCCTTCGCCTCGGCGGGGGTCGATCCCGAATCGTGCCACCGCACCACCATGGCCGACGGCTCGGGGAGCAGCAGGGGCAGCGCGATGCTGACGGCCGCGAGCTGGCCATCGGCCAAGGCCGAGAGCGGCCCGGAGCGCGGAAGCAACACGCCGAGCTCGGTGGACGCCGTCCCGCAGGCGCCGAGCCACGGCGAAAGCCAAGCCTCGTCGAGCTGCCCGAGGCCGAGCAGGACGCATTGGCGTGCCGCGGACCTCGGCATCGCGGCCGCAGCTTTTTGCAGCTCCGCAGGATCGAAGCTCGCCTGCAACGCGCGCAGCCGGGACTCGACATAGGCCGCGGACGCGCTGTCTTCGGGGACCTGCTCCCGCCACGTCGCCATCGCCACGAACGCCCGCGTCGACTCGGCGTTGCGATCGAGGGCCACGGCGAGCAACCCCGAAAGCTCGCTCGCGTGGAGGCCGGCTTCGTCGCGGATGCGCGGCGATTCCAGCTCTGCGACGGCCCGCGCAGGATCTCCCCCGCGTACCAAGGCGCGCACCCGCACGATCGCCAGATCGACCACCACGTTGGGCGTCTCCTGCCCGGGACCGAACGCCGCAAACCCTTGATCGGCCGCGATGACGGCCCCGGCATCGTCACCCACGGCGTAGGCCTGCCTCGCCTTCGCGAGCCATGCCCCCAATCGGACCCCCAGCGGCGCATCGGCGTGGAGCAAGCGATCGGCGTGGACCGGGATCTGCGGAGAGGTGGGGTCCTCCACCGCGAGCCGCTGCAGCGCCTCCCAGTCGGCACGAAACTCCTCCCCAACGACCGGTGCGTCGAGGTCTCGCATGTCGCCACGAAAGCGTGGTGCGGGTCCGGACGCCTGCGGATGGCACCCCGAAACGAGCACGAGCACCCAAGGAAGCAGCTTGCGCAGGCGGGCGCGCCCCTCGCGAAACGATCGCGAGGCGAACGAAGTAGAGGCAGCCATGGGGAGACGAGGAGGCGGTGGGGGGACCCCGTGCCGTGGGGCCCAGGGCGGCGAGGCATGATATACCACCGGTTCGATGCCCGGCCCCGACGCCGACCTTTTCAACGACCCGGGTTACGGCGAAACCAGCCAGTACGGTGCCCACCTCGACCGGGGTTGGGCCTTGTTCGACCGTGGTGACCTGGAAGCCGCCCGAACCTCCGCCAGCCAGGCGCTGGAGCTGCGCCCCGAGGACCCCGACGCGGAGATGCTCCAGGGGGCCATCGCGGTCGCGGAGGGCAAGCCGGACGAGGGCCTGCGGTGCTACGAACGGGCGATCGAGCTCGACCCCGAATACCTCGACCCCTACCTTTCTGCCGCGCAGCTCGCCTTGTTCGACCTCGAAGATCCCGTCCGCGCCCTGCGCTACTGCGAAGACGCGGCCGATCTGGAGCACCTGCACGGCTTCGACCGGCTCGAAGTCGTCCTGACCGCGATGGATTGCGAGCTCGCGCAAGGCGACGAAAATGCCGCGCGCCGGCGCCTCAACACCTGTGAGGAGCTTGCCGCGCTGGAGGCCGCGATCGAGCTCCTCAGCCCCCAGCGCGATCCGACGCAGTCCCTGCAGGACCGGGATCCCGACTCCGTCGCCGCCGCCGAATACCTTTGTCTCGACCACGACGGGGAGCGCCTCGAGGCGGACGAGCGCGCAGAACGGGCCGATCGCGTCCTCCACCTCGGCCTTCGCGTGGCCCGCAACCGCCTGGATGTCGGAGAGTACGAGGCGGGCCTCACCCTCACCCGTCGCCTGGTCGAGCGCTTCCCCCAGGAGGCGGACGCTTGGTACGTCAACAGCGAAATCGAGCATCTGGTCGGAGACCCGCGACGCTCGACCCTCGCGGCTTTGCGGACGCTCCACCTCGATGCGCAGCTCGGGTTCCCGCCGTGGCTGCCCACCCCTGCGGAACTCCACGAGAAGGTGAAGGAGATCGCAGGAACGTTGTCGGCTCGCTCCCAGCAGATCATCGCGGGTGACAGTGAGACCCCGCTCCCGATCCTCGTTCAAGAGCAGCCTTCGGCGGAGCTCGTCGCCGAAGGCGTGGATCCTCGCACGCCCTCGCTCTCGCATGCGGTGCGGCGGCTCGGCCCCGAGGGGCAAGACGACGGCCCGCAGATCATGACGGCGCTCTCGGTCTACGTCCGCAACGTCGTCCGGTTTTCCGCCGATCTCGATCACTTCCTCGAGGAGCTCCGCATGGCGGTCCTCGACGAGCTCGCCGCGTTCTTACGCCTCGACAACGGCGAACGCGAAGCCCTTGGCCTCGCACCCCTGCCTGCAGGCCCCGAGCCTGCGCCCGCGGCCGAGACCGAGGAGACGGCCGAGCCCAAAGCGAAGCGAAGCCGTCGTCGCAACCGGACCGCGAAGCCTGGGTGACAGGAGGCGACGATCGCCCGGCGCGGCGATCGTTGATATCCTCCCGCGGTGAATCAGTCGTCCGACGATCGCCTCTTCTCGGAAGAAGCGTTCTACCTGCAGGAGTTTCGCGGGCGGACTCTGGCGATCGCGGCCCCCGACACCTGGACGGCACGCCACCCCGAGCTGCGCGCGGTGGCGGACCGGTTGGCGGTCAACGGGAGCCGAACGCTCGTCATCACGGGGCCCTCGGTCGCGGCGGCTCGGCTCGGTTGGCCCTGCGTCGCACCGTCCACACCGAGGTTTGCAGGCCGTGTCTGGCGGACCACCCGTGACCACGGCACCGTCTGTATTCCTGCGGAATCCGATCTCCCCTCCGCGGTGGTGCAGGTCGCCGCGCGCCTCGGCTTGTTCAAGGTCGTCCTCCTGGCCCCCGTCCCCGGTCTGCGCGACGAAACCGAAGGGGAGAAGCGCTCCTTCGTGCACGTCTCGGAGCTGAAAACCCTGCGCGAGCAGACCGCGGCGAACGATCCTCTGCATCCGCTGCTCGAGCAAGTCGAGGGCCTCATCGTCGCGGGCGTCCCCAACGTGAACATCTGCTCGGTCGAGGGCCTCGGCGATGAGCTGTTCACGTATTCGGGATCCGGCACCCTGTTCACCCGCGACCGCTACGTGAAAGTCCGGCGCTTCTGCATCGAGGACTTCGACGCGGCGGACCACCTCATCGCCCGGGGCTCTTCGGAGGGCTACCTCGCGCCGCGGACCGACGAGCAAGTCGATCGCTTGCTCGCCGATGGCTTCGGCGCGTTCGTGGGCGGGGTACACCTGGCGGGCATCGGTGCGCTGCGCGTCATGGAGGGCTCGGACGCAGGCGAGGTCGCAAGCCTCTACACCCTCACGCGGTTCGCGGGCGGCGGTATCGGCAAGAACCTGGTCGCCTTCGCGATCCGTCGCGCGCGGGACCAGGACCTGCGCTTCGTCTACGCGTGCACGACGTTCGAGCGCGTCGGCGTGTTCTTCGAGAAGCAGGGCTTCCGCCCCGCCGCGCACGATGAGATCCCGGCGGAGAAGTGGGAGGGCTATGACCCCGCCCGCCGCGAGCGACTGCTGTGCTACCGCTTCGATCTCTAGAGCCTGAAGAACCAACATCTTCGTAGGATTCGTGATCGTCGGCGCTCTCGTCGCGCGGAATGCACCGACCTCGGGGCCGCCGAGACCGACGAGAAGGGCGCAGCCCTTGCGACCCGAACACCTTAGGAGGATGCCTTCCCGGCTGTGGGACAGCGTTCACAGTGTTCAGGTTCGAGTCGCGCGAACGCCCGGTCGCGGGGCGGGTGAACGGGATGGGGATGCTCGAAAAGGCTTCCGATGCCCCGCTCCGTCCTCACTCGGGCCGCTTCTGAACTTTGATTCATACGCCTGCGTGCCGTGCTCTCGGCACAAACGACGGTTACGTAGGTTTTGTATCAGCTGTCTCGGCGCCAACGCCCACCAACCGCTTGCCTTTTTGGCATGAGGGACGCCGGCACACTTTTCGCTCCTTCACCGTCCAGACGTTCACCCCAGGTTCTCGGCCCGGGCGCCAAGCCTGCGCCCCCGACCTCGGGGACGGTCCTCACCTCGGCGCTCGCTTCCGCCCTCGGCGCTCGCTTCCGCCCGCGGCGCGAGCTCCATGCCCCTCCGCTTCCTCCCCCTCGATCGCACTGACCACACCCAACTCCGCGAACGAACACCCCACTCACAGCAGGGCATCCGATGCATCCATCCCGTCTTCGCTCCAAAAACCTCGGCCCGCCTCTCCTCACCCGCTCACCTTACCTGTGGAGCACCGCCGCATTCCTGGCCGTCCTGAGCCTGCCCCAAACCTCCACCGCAGCCCAAGACCCCGCGCCCGCCCCGACCACCACGGCCGAGCCAGCTCCGGCTGAGCCCGCGCCGCCACCCCCAGACAGCACGCCACCGCCCGAACCGTTGATCACAGCGCCGGTGGAGCCTGCACCCGCCACGACCGAACCCGCGCCCCCGCCTCCACCGCCAGAGCCCGTCGCTCAGGAACCGCCTCCTCCCGCGCCGCCACCCGAACCACCGAAGAAGCGCATCGGTGAGCTCGATCCCAAGATCAACTTCGGGACCGGTTTGCGGGTGGAATACAACATCGGCCCGCTCGTCGAGGACGCCGACTTCGCGCAATCCATCGGGACGAACATCCGCCCGTACATCTCGGGCCAGGTCAACGGCTTCATCAAGTTCGAGGCGAACCTCGACACCACGTTCTACACGGCGCTCGGTTCAGGTGCGGTGGCCGTCGATCCCGTCACGGGAGCCGTCGTCCCCGGGGGTCCCGATGGGAGCTTTCCCACCACGTCGACCGCCGCCGTCCGCATCCTCGATGCGGTGCTCAAGATCGAGCCGCACCCGCTCGTCAACTTTTGGGTCGGCCGCTTCCTGCCCCCCTCGGACCGCGCCAACTTGAGCGGACCGTACTTCCAGAACGCTTGGAAATACCCGAGCACCAACGGGTTCCCTTCCATCTTCCGCGGCCGACACGACGGTATCGCCTACTGGGGTCAGGTCAAGGAAGGCCTCTTCAAGTGGCAGATCGGTATGTTCAATGTCGTCGGCGGCGACAACCCGCTCGCGGCGGCGCGCGTCGTCCTCAACGTCCTGGATCGCGAGCCTGGCTACTATAACGGCAGCACGTATTACGGCACCAAAGACATCCTGGCCTTCGGCGTCACGTTCCAGTATCAAAACGACGGCCTCGAAAACCCCGGCCAGAGTCCACTTCTCGACAGCGAAGGAAACTACACCGGCATCGATGGCGCCGCCGTCAATGTCGATGTGCTGTTCGAAAAGGCGCTCGGGAAGAACGGCAAGGCCGGAACGCTCAGCCTCGAAGGCGCGTATTACAACTTTCAGGACACGGAGCAGGGACAGAGCTTTTTTGCTCTGTTCAGCTATCTGGTCCCCGGAAAGCAAGGCGCTGGCACGCTGCAGCCGGGTGTCCGTCTCCAGTATTTGTTCCCCGAAGAGTTGGACTCCTACCCCATCTTCGACGCCTGGCTGAACTACATCGTCAACGGCCACAACTGCCGATTCACATTAAACTATCAGTTCGCGGGAGAACGCGACGAAATCAACGCTTCCCACCTCCTCACCCTGGGCGGACAGATCCAGCTGTAGAATCCCTATGAATCGTTACATTTCGCTCCTCACGACAAGCCTTCTATGCTTGGCCACGACCGGATGTCCGGGCCCTGGCGCTGGCGGCTCCCCCAAACCCGAGGCGAAGACCGAAGCCAAGACCGAGACGAAAACGGACGCCAAGGCCCCCGAAGAGGCGCCCAAGCCCGCGGCGGCCCCAGCGGAGAAAGACGATTCGCCGATCAAAGTCGGCATTCTGCACTCGCTTTCGGGTACCATGGCCATCAGTGAAACGTCCCTCAAAGACGTCGCGCTCATGACCATCGATGGCATCAACAAGAGCGGTGGCGTCCTCGGTCGGCAGCTCGAACCCATCGTGGTCGACCCTGCCTCGGATTGGCCGCTCTTCGCCGAGAAGGCGCGCGAGCTGCTCGAGCAAGACGTCGCCGTCGTCTTCGGCTGCTGGACCAGCGTGTCCCGCAAGTCCGTCCTGCCCGTATTCGAAGAAATGAACGGGCTGCTCTTCTACCCCGTCCAGTATGAGGGCGAGGAGTCGAGCTACAACGTCTTCTACACGGGTGCGGCGCCGAATCAGCAGGCGATTCCCGCCGTCGAATACCTCATGAGCGAAGCCGGCGGTGGTGCCCAGCGCTGGGTCTTGCTCGGCACGGACTACGTCTATCCGCGCACGACGAACAAGATCCTCCGACACTTCCTTACGCAAAAGGGCGTAGGTGAGGCCGACATCATGGAGGAATACACGGCCTTCGGTCACACCGACTATCAAACGATCGTTTCGGAGATCAAGAAGTTCGCCGCCGGCAAACCCACGGCCGTCGTCTCCACGATCAACGGCGACTCCAACGTGCCGTTCTACAAGGAGCTCGGCAACCAAGGCCTCAAGGCCACCGACATCCCCGTCATGGCGTTCTCCGTCGGTGAAGAGGAGCTACGCGGCATCGATGCCAAGCCGCTCGAGGGCCACCTCGCCGCATGGAACTACTTCATGTCGATCGAGGCGCCCGAGAACACCAAGTTCATCGAAGAGTGGAAGGCGTACGTCAAGGAGAAGGAACTCGCCGGCGGCGATGCACGCGTGACCAACGACCCCATGGAAGCCACGTACATCGGCATCAAGATGTGGGCTCAGGCGGTGGAACAGGCGGGAACGACGAACGTAGACGCCGTGCGGCAAGCCGTCGCGGGACAGGTCTACAAGGGCCCCTCCGGCTTCGACATCACGATGGATGGCAAGAACCACCACCTCCACAAACCGGTCTACATCGGTGAGATCCAGCCCGACGGTCAGTTCAACGTCGTCTGGAAGACCGAGGGTACGATTCGCGCCGCTCCTTGGAGCGAGTTCGTCCCCGAGAGCAAAGCCAAGATCGCGGATTGGACATTCCCGTGGCTTTGCGGCAACTGTGAACAGGCCAAGCACGCGTTGTTCTAGGCCTTTGCGCTGGCATCGGGCCCCGCCCCGATGCCCCCAATCTGGACCCCTGATCCCCACGAGAAAAAAGCTTCATGAGCATGGCCAAACGCTCTCTCGTCGTCCTCTACACCCACGCGCTCGTGTGGCTGCTCGGGTGGGCCATGCCGCAGATTGCCATGGCGGCGCCACAGGGCAACGAGTACGAACGTGCCACGGCGTTGCTCGCCTCGCAGGCCAATGAAGGCATCCTCAAGGCGGTGGCGCTGCTCGGCGCGGCGGAGCACCCCGAGGGCCTCGCGATCCTGGAGGCGCTGCAGGCCCGACAACTCAAGATCGATGCCGCCGGCGTGCTGTTCGCTCCCGCGGATCTCGAGGCGAAGTCCGAGCTCGTGACGATCCGCGCCGAGCTCCGGGGCCAAGCACCTCGCGACCCGCTCCGGCCCGTCCCGCTCAACAACGCGATCCGTCGCGAGGTCGAGCGGGTGCTTGCGCAGCTCCGGTTGAGCGCAGAGGACATCACCCTGCGACGCACGGCCGCGGAGGAGCTGGCCGCCCACCCGAGCGAGGAGACCGTCGAGCTCCTGCGCGGGCGTTTGGGTGAAGAGCCGGACGCGGCGATTCGCGATCTCTTGCGGCTCGGCGTCGCCAAGGTCGAGCTCTCCGCGGCCGATCCTGCCCTGCGCCGCGCGGCGATCGAGACCATCGGCGAGCTCGGCGACGTGTCCATGCTCGACCCCCTGCGCAGGCTCGTGCAGGCCAACCCCGATGGTTCGTTCTCCGAAGCGGACGCCTCCGTACGCGCCGCGGGCGAGGCCGTGCTCTCCAAGCTGGAGCGACGGCGCATGGTGTTCAATCTCGTCGCCAACACGGTCTACGGCCTCAGCTTGGCCAGCGTCTTGCTCCTCGCCGCACTCGGCCTCGCGATCACCTTCGGGCTGATGGGGGTCATCAACATGGCGCACGGCGAGATGCTCATGCTCGGCGCCTACGCCACGTATTTCACGCAGGGCGTGTTCTCGGATTTCGCCCCCGCCTACATGGAGCTCTATCTCCTCGCCGCGATCCCGTTTGCTTTCTTCGTGACCGCGGCCGTGGGCATCCTGCTCGAGCGCAGCGTGATTCGCCGCCTCTACGGACGGCCGCTCGAGACCTTGCTCGCGACCTGGGGCCTGAGCCTCATCCTCATTCAGATCGTGCGGCTACTCTTTGGAGCGCAGAACGTCGCCGTCGCCAACCCTTCGTGGCTCTCGGGAGGGTGGAGCCTCCTGCCGAGCGTCGTCGTCCCGTATAGCCGCATCGCCGTGCTGCTCTTCACGGCGGTCGTCGTGACCTTCGTGTGGATGGTCCTGCAACGAACCTCGCTCGGCTTGCGTGTGCGCGCAGTGACGCAGAATCGCTCGATGGCCGCGGGCATCGGGATCTCGACGCAGCGGGTCGACATGTGGACGTTTGGGCTCGGGTCCGGGGTCGCTGGCCTCGGCGGGGTCGCGCTCTCTCAGCTCGGCAACGTGGGACCCGAGCTCGGCCGCCAGCACATCATCGACTCGTTCATGGTGGTCGTCCTCGGTGGTGTCGGAAACCTGCTCGGCACGATCCTCGGCTCGCTCGGGCTCGGACTCGCCAACAAATTCCTCGAGCCGGTGACCGGCTCGGTGCTCGGGAAGATCTTCATCCTCGGGCTTCTCATCCTGTTCATCCAGCGGCGCCCCCAGGGGTTGTTCGCGCTCAAAGGCCGCGCGGCAGAGGACTAGGCAGACCGATCCATGGATGTTTTTCGGCAGATTCACGACAAGCGCGGGTGGGCAGCGGTCGCTGGCGTGGCGGCGTTCTTTCTCGTCGTCGTCCCGGTGCTCAACGCCTCGGTGTCCGACGCGAGCCCCCTCCACGTCTCGAGCTACCTGCTCCTGTTGCTCGGGAAATTCGCGTGCTACGCGATGGTGGCCATCGCGGTCGACCTCGTGTGGGGCTACACGGGGATCTTGAGCCTCGGCCACGGCGTGTTCTTTGCGCTCGGCGGCTACGCCATCGGCATGCACCTCATGCTCGAGATCGGCGATCAGGGCGTCTATCGCAGCAACCTGCCCGACTTCATGGTGTTCCTCGATTGGAAGGAGCTCCCCTGGTTCTGGCACGGGTTCGATCGCTTTGGCTTCGCGCTCGTGATGGCCGTGGTCGTCCCTGGCCTGCTCGCGTTCGTGTTCGGCTACCTCGCGTTCCGTTCCCGGATCCGCGGCGTGTACTTCTCCATCATCACGCAGGCGATGTCCTTTGCGCTGATGTTGCTCTTCTTCCGCAACGAGACCGGCTTTGGCGGCAACAACGGCCTCACGGACTTCAAGGTGATCTATGGCTATCCGTTGCAGGACCCCTCGACCAAGCTGGCGCTCTATTGCCTGAGCGTCGCGGTCCTGCTCTTGGTGTACCTCGGGAGCCGCTTCACGGTCCGCAGCAAGCTCGGGTCGGTGTTGCGCGCCGTGCGGGACGGCGAGAGCAAGGCGCGGTTCAGCGGCTACGACACCCTCAAGTACAAGCTCTTCATTTGGGTCGTCTCGGCGGCGATCTGTGGCGTCGCCGGAGCGCTCTACGTTCCGCAGGTCGGCATCATCAACCCGGGCGAACTCCAGCCTTCGAACTCGATCGAAATGGTGATCTGGGTCGCCGTGGGCGGTCGTGGCACGCTCTACGGGGCCGTCCTGGGCACGTTCCTCATCAACGGGATGAAGAGCTGGTTCACGGTCGCCGCCCCCGAGGCCTGGCTGTTCGTGCTGGGTGGCATGTTCGTGGCCGTGACCCTCTACTTCCCCGATGGCGTCGTGAGCCTCGGCCGCGAGATCCGTAAGCGCTTCAAGAAAGGAGCGTCCGCATGAGCGCATCCCAGTCCATGGCCCGCGCGGCCCGTCCCATGCTCGGGCGGGTCCGCGAAGTCCCCCCCGAGGCTCGCAAGCTCGCGCAAGAGCGCAGCAAGCGGCCGCTCCTCTGCGTCGTCGATGTCTCCGTCTCGTTCGATGGCTTCCGAGCGTTGACGGACCTGACCCTCGTCCTCGGCGACGGCGAGCTGCGATGCGTCATCGGCCCCAACGGGGCCGGTAAGACCACACTCATGGATGTGATCACGGGCAAGACCGTGCCCGACCGCGGATCCGTGTTCTTCTTCGAAGAACAGCGCGACCTCATCTCGTGTTCCGAGCACGAGATCGCCAGACGCGGCATCGGGCGCAAGTTCCAGCGTCCCACGGTCTTCCCGGGCCACACCGTCCGCGAGAACCTCGAGCTCGCCATCAAGACCAACAAGGGCGTGTGGCACAGCCTGTTTGGTCATCCCTCGGGTCCAGAGCGCCAACGAATCGCGGAGATCCTCGAGACCGTCGGACTGCAGGCGCATCAGACCACCGCCGCAGGGACGCTCTCCCACGGTCAAAAACAGTGGCTCGAGATCGGCATGCTCTTGGCCCAGGATCCGAAGGTCCTGCTCGTCGATGAACCCGTGGCCGGGATGACGCACCAAGAGGTGGAACACACGGCGCAGCTCCTCACCTCGCTCGCCGGCAAGCACACCGTCGTCGTCGTCGAACACGACATGGACTTCGTGCGGAGCATTGCGCAAGAGACGGTGACCGTGCTCCACGAGGGCAAGATCCTCTGCGAAGGGTCCATGGACGCCGTCAAGAGCGACCCGCGCGTGATCGAGGTCTACCTGGGGGAATGAACGTGCTGCGCGTCGAACGACTCAATCAATACTACGGGGAGAGCCACACGCTCTGGGATGTCGACCTCGACATCGCCAAGGGGGAGTGCACCTGCATCATGGGGCGCAACGGGGTCGGTAAGACCACGCTGCTCAAGTCCATCATGGGCCTTTCGCGGATCCGCTCGGGACGGATCTTCTTTGGCGCCGACGAGCTGTCCCATCACCCCCCCGAGTCCCGCGCGCGTCACGGGATTGGCTTCGTCCCGCAAGGTCGCGAGATCTTCCCGCGCCTCTCGGTCGAGGAGAACCTCCGGCTCGGTTTGCTCGCCGGTCGGCATCGCGGCTTTTCGGCCAAAGACGACGACGCCATGCTCTCGCGGATCTTCACGTTGTTCCCCGTCCTCAAGCAGATGCTCGGGCGACGCGGGGGCGACCTTTCGGGCGGCCAACAACAGCAGCTCGCCATCGGCCGCGCGCTCGCCCTACGTCCGAGCCTCCTCATTCTGGATGAACCCGGTGAGGGGATCCAACCCAACATCGTCCAGCAGATCGGCGATGTCCTGACCGCCCTGCGCGAAGAGGGCTTGACGATCCTCCTCGTCGAGCAGAAGCTGCCGTTTGCGCGGAGGGTCGCGCAGCACTTCGTGCTCTTCGATCGCGGTCGGAGCGTGGCCTCCGGCAAGATGAATGAACTCACGGATGAGCTGGTCGCCCAGCACCTCGTCGTCTAGCCCCAGCCCATCGAAAGGGGGCTGGGAAGCCTCGCTCCGGCTCGCGTTTCAACGCCCCCAAGGTGGCGCCACGGAGCTGCAGGCCGCCGAGCATCGCGGCCCTCTGCGTGTGCAGCGAATGTTCACACAGAGCGATGGCAGCTGCCACGCCTACATCCTGCATCCTCCGGGCGGGGTGGTCGGCGGAGACGAGCTGCGCCTGCAGGTCAACCTCCTCCCGCGGAGCCACGTGCTCGTCACGACCCCCGGCGCCGCCAAGTTCTATCGCTCGGCGGGGCCGTGGGGGCATCAGCGCTGCGACCTCGAGGTGGGTTCCGGAGCCCATCTCGAGTGGATGCCCCAGGAGAGCATCGCCTTCGCGGGCACGAAGACGCGCACCCGCACCCAGGTCGCCCTCGCCAAGGACGCCCGCCTCGCTCTCTGGGACATCCTCTGCCTCGGTCGCCCCGCAGCCTCCGAGACCTTGGGTACGGGCGAGGTCGATCAGCGCCTCGAGATCCGGATCGACGGCACCCTGAGGTGGCTCGAGCACGCGCGGTACGGCGAATCGTCTCGGCAATCGCACGCGCCTTGCGGGTTGCGGGGCTATCCGGTCGTCGGCTCGCTCTACTACTACCCGGCGTCGCCTCTTTGGCTGGAGGCGCTGCGCCCCCTCACGGAGGGTAGCGGTGCCGAATGTCGCAGCGGCGCCACGTGTGTCGACCAGCTCTTCGTCGCTCGCGTGCTCGCCCACCATGCCGATCACGCGCGCAAGCACCTCGCCGCCCTGTGGTTCGCCCTACGAAAATGGAGCGGCGACGGAGAAGCGATCGCTCCACGCATATGGTCAACCTAGCCCCTTTCGTACTAACGTCGGGTCGCGGCGTGACCTGCCGGAGGTCTCCACCATGGAACTCAGTCCACGCGAGAAGGACAAGCTACTGCTCTTCACCGCGGCCCTCTTGGCCGAGCGCCGCAAGGCACGGGGCCTCAAGCTCAACTACCCCGAGGCCATCGCCTACATCTCGGCGAGCGTGATGGAGGGGGCCCGCGATGGGCGGTCGGTCGCGGAGCTCATGCACCATGGCACCACGTTGCTCACCCGCGACGACGTGATGGAAGGCGTCGCCGACCTCATCCCCGAGGTGCAGATCGAGGCCACGTTCCCCGACGGCACCAAGCTCGTCACGGTTCACCATCCGATCCGTGGGCCGATCCTTGGAGGGGTCCAAGCATGATCCCCGGAGAGGTCCGTACCGCCCCCGGTGAGCTCGAGCTCAACGCCGACCGCCCCCGGGTGACCGTCCGCGTCAGCAACGTCGCCGATCGTCCGATTCAGGTCGGCTCGCACTATCACTTCTACGAAACCAACGCCGCGCTCCAGTTCGATCGGGAGGCAACCCTCGGCTATCGCCTCGATATCCCCGCCGGCACGGCGGTGCGGTTCGAGCCAGGCCAAGCACGGGACGTCGTGCTCGTCGCCGTCGGCGGCCGGCGGGCGATCTACGGCTTCCGCGGACTCGTGATGGGAGCCCTGCCGTGACCACGATTTCCCGGCGCGCCTACGCGGAGATGTACGGACCGACCACCGGCGATCGCGTGCGCCTGGCGGACACGGACCTGTGGCTACGCGTCGAGCACGACGCCGCCTTTCCCGGCGAAGAAGTGAAGTTCGGCGGCGGCAAGGTCATCCGCGACGGCATGGGCCAAAGCCAAGCCCCGAGCGCGGACGTCGTCGACCTCGTCATCACCAACGCCCTCATCGTCGATCATTGGGGCATCGTCAAAGCCGACATCGGCATCCGTGGCGGCCGCATCGTCGCGATCGGCAAGGCTGGCAATCCGGACATCCAAAGCGGCGTGACCATCGAGGTCGGCGCCGCGACGGAGGTCATCGCGGGAGAAGGTCAGATCGTCACGGCGGGCGGCATCGATGCGCACATCCACTTCATCTGTCCGCAGCAGATGGAAGACGCGCTCATGTCCGGCGTCACCACGATGATCGGTGGAGGCACGGGTCCCGCCACCGGCACCTGCGCCACCACGTGCACCCCCGGTCCCTGGCACATCCACCGCATGCTGGAGGCCGCCGAGGACTTTCCCGTGAACGTCGGTTTCCTCGGCAAGGGCAACGTGAGCCTCCCGCTCCCCATCGAGGAACAGATCGCAGCCGGCGTGATCGGCCTCAAGCTCCACGAGGATTGGGGCACGACGCCAGCGTCCATCGACAACTGCTTGACCGTCGCCGAGCAATACGACGTCCAAGTCGCGATCCACACCGACACCCTCAACGAATCGGGGTTCGTCGAGGACACCCTCGCCGCGACGCGCGGGCGGACGATCCACGCCTACCATACCGAGGGGGCCGGCGGAGGCCATGCTCCGGACATCATCCGCGCCTGCGGACTCGCCAACGTCCTGCCCTCGAGCACCAACCCCACGCGCCCCTACACCGTCAACACCGTCGACGAGCATCTCGACATGTTGATGGTCTGCCACCACCTCGATCCCGCGATCGCCGAGGACGTCGCGTTCGCAGAATCGCGGATCCGTCGGGAGACGATCGCCGCGGAGGACATCCTCCACGATCTCGGCGCGTTCAGCATGATTTCCTCGGACTCCCAGGCGATGGGCCGTGTGGGCGAGGTCGTGATCCGCACGTGGCAGACGGCCCACAAAATGAAGGTGCAGCGCGGCGCCCTGCCCGAGGACACCTCCGAGGACGACAACTTCCGAATCAAGCGCTACATCGCCAAGTACACGATCAATCCTGCGTTGGCCCACGGCATCGCGCACGACGTGGGATCGGTCGAGGTGGGAAAGGTGGCCGACCTCGTGCTCTGGCGGCCCGCGTTCTTCGGCGTCAAGCCTTCGCTCATCCTCAAGGGCGGCCTCATCATCGCCGCGCCCATGGGCGACCCCAACGCCTCCATCCCGACGCCCCAGCCCGTCCACTACCGCCGCATGTTCGGCGCCATGGGTCTCGCCCGCGCCTCCACGTGCACGACCTACGTCTCCCAGGCCGCGCTCGAGCGGGGCGTCCCCGGCAGCCTCGGCTTGCGCCGCCGCATCGAGGCCGTTCGCGGAGTTCGTCGCATACGCAAGGCGGACATGGTCCACAACGGCGCCACCCCGCACATGGAGGTCGACCCGCAAACCTATGAGGTGCGTGCAGACGGACAGCTGCTCGTCTGCGAGCCCGCACGGGTGCTGCCCATGGCCCAGCGCTACTTCTTGTTCTGAGATCCCATGCTCGAGCTCACCCAACGCCACACCGACAAGGCCCCCTGCGTGGCCACGCTCACCCTGCCCTATGCGCGGCGCCAAAAGAGCCGGTTTCGGGCGCGGCTCGACACGGGCGAGGCCGTGGCCGTGATCTTACCGCGCGGGACCGTCTTGCGCGGCGGCGATCAGCTCTCGCCCGCGGACGGTACCCCCAGGATCGAGGTCATCGCCGCGCTCGAGCCCGTCTGCGTCGTCACGAGCGCGGAGCCCCACGATCTCCTGCGGGCCGCGTACCACCTCGGGAACCGGCACATCGAGCTGCAGATCGACGAGACCTCCTTGCGCTTGCTCGTCGACCACGTGCTCGAGGACATGCTCCGCGGCCTCGGCGTCCGCGTGCTGCGTCAGCAGCTCCCGTTCGAACCGGAGAGCGGGGCATATGCGTCCGGCGGCCATCACCACGCGCACGACGACCACGACCACGACGATCACGGGCACCACCATCACGGCGACCACCATCACGGCGACCACCATCACGGGCACCACCACCATCCCGGGGACGACGACGGCGATGGTGAATGAGGCCGCGCGATGAACCTGGGGCCGGAGCTCGCCAGCCTCCCTTCTCTGTTGCGCCTTTGCAGTCCGGCGCTGCCAACGGGAGCCTTCGCCTATTCGGGAGGCCTCGAGCCTGCGGTCGAGGTCGGCTGGATCCACGACGAAGCCTCGGCGCGCGACTGGATCCTCGCCTTGCTATACGAGCAGCTCGGGCACGTCGACCTCCCCGTCCTTTGCCGCTTGCTCGCTGCGTTGGAACAGGACGATCGCCCTGGCTTCGAACGGTGGCACGAGCTCCTGCGCGCCACCCGGGAGACCGAGGAACTGCGCCAGCAAGACACGCACCAAGGGGGCGCCCTCCGCCGCCTGCTCGTCGACCTCGCGGTGCCGCGCGCCCAAGATTGGCTCGCCCAAGATTGCAGCCTCGTCGCCGCCTTCGCTGTGGCGGCGGCCGCCTGGTCACTCTCGCCGGCTTCGGCCGCGATCGGCCACGCGTTCAGCTCGTGCGAAGCGCAGATCCACGCGGCCGTGCGCCTCGTCCCCCTCGGGCAGACGGCAGGTCAGCGGATCTTGGGCACCGTCGTGGCAGAGCTCCCCGCCGTGGTCGAGCGCGCGATGGCGCTTGCCGACGACGAGATCGGCACGTCGTTGTCGGCCCTCGCCATCGCCAGCTCTTGGCACCCGTTTCAGTACTCGCGCTTGTTTCGTTCCTGAGGAGGCAAACCATGCAACACGGTCCACTACGCGTAGGCATCGGCGGTCCCGTGGGATCCGGCAAGACGGCGCTCGTCGACGCCTTGTGCAAATCCATGCGGGATCGCTACGAGATGGCGGTCGTCACCAACGACATCTACACCCGCGAGGACGCCGAGTTCCTCGTCCGCAGCCAGGCGCTCGCGCCCGAGCGCATCATCGGGGTCGAGACGGGAGGCTGCCCCCATACGGCGATCCGCGAGGATGCATCCATCAACCTCGCCGCCGTGGATCGTTTGGCCGCCCAGTGGCCCCTCTCGCTCGTCATCATCGAGAGCGGCGGTGACAACCTCGCGGCCACGTTCAGCCCCGAGCTCTCCGACCTCACGATCTACGTGATCGACGTCTCCGCGGGCGACAAGATCCCGCGCAAAGGTGGGCCGGGGATCACGCGTTCGGATCTGTTGGTCATCAACAAGACCGACCTTGCGCCCATGGTCGGCGCCTCGCTCGAGGTCATGGACCGCGATGCCAAGAAGATGCGGGGGGAACGGCCGTTCCTGTTCACCTCGATCAAGCGGGGCGAGGGCATCGCCGAGATCGTCCGCTTCATCGAGACCGAGGGTCTGCTCCACGCCACATCGGGCTGAACTCGCGAGGCCGCCCGCGCCCTGCACGAGAAGCTGCTAGTCTCGTCGTTCGCGCCATCCTCGTGTTGCACCCGAGCAAGTCCGCTGCGTCTCGTTCTCACGCCGCCTCGGCCGGTTTGGAGGACCGCGCGCTCGAACGGGGGCCAACGCTCTCCATCGTCGCGCCCATGTTCAACGAGGAGGGCAACGTGGGCGCCTTCGTCGACGCCATCACCCAGGTCATGGGCACGGTCGACGAACCGTTCGAGCTGATCTTGGTCGACGACGGCAGCTCCGACGGAACCTGGGCGCAGATCCAACGGATCTGCGCCCACGATCCACGCGTCCGCGGCGTCGCGCTCTCGCGCAACTTCGGCCACCAAGCCGCGCTCCTCGCTGGACTCCACCATGCCACCGGGCGCGCCGTCGTCACCATGGACGGCGACCTGCAGCACCCTCCGAGCGTCATCCCGGACATGCTCACCGCCTGGCGCAGCGGCTACGACGTCGTGGTCACCCAACGCACGGACGGCCCCTCTACGAGCGCGTTCAAGCGCCGATCCTCGCGAGCGTTCTACCGCGTCTTCTCCTGGATCACCGGTGTCACGATGACCGCCGGCAGCTCCGATTTCCGCCTGGTCGACAGCAAGGTCCTCGATTCGATGCTGCAGATGCAGGACACGGACCTGTTCCTGCGCGGACTCGTGAGCTGGCTCGGCTTTCGCACCACCACCCTGCCCTATCAGGCCGCCGACCGCTTCTCCGGCACCTCCAAATACCACCTGCGCCAGATGCTGCGATTCGCCGCCGGAGCGACGGTGTCATTCTCCATGCTGCCCCTGCGCCTCGGGATCTGGGCGGGGTTCTTCACGAGCCTGCTCGCGCTCGCCGAGATCGCATACATCATCATTCAATATTTCCGCGGCGAGACGGTGCCCGGATGGGCATCGCTCATGACCGTGATGTCTACGATGTTCGCGATCCTCTTCGTGTTGCTCGGGATCATCGGCGTCTATGTCGGGAAGATCTACGAGATCCTCAAGGGCCGGCCGCGATTCGTCGTAGGCGAGCGCGTGGGCTTCGATGCCAACGCGGACCACGCCCCGTCGTGATTCTAGGGTGCCCGGTCCGCGTACTCCCGCCAACAAGATCGTCGTCCTCGAGCCGTCTGACCACATTTTTGCGAACGTCACCGTGCGATCACCCTTCATGCGATTGAACGCGCCGTCGCGACAGCAGGCAGGCTGCGTGCGGGTCGAAGAGGAACGGCGAAAGGTCGCCACTTTCAAACTCACTATATGTAGAGTGGCACAATGCACCCCCCCCCACCGAATCGACGTTCGCTCGCAAGCTCGAAATGCAGCGTTAAACCACCCGCCGAGGCGCTCCGTACAGCGTTCATCGACAAAAGCGAACCCCGCCAGCCCCGCCCAACGATCAAACTCACGAGCGCAACTCGCAACCTCGCATCTCCATCCTATAGAGCATCCATCGTATCTTTGCTCGCAAGCTCGAATAGACGAACACTGAAGTGACTCAACGCTTTCGATGTCGAAGAAATGGCGTTCCGGGCGGTTTCTGACGCTCTCAGATCCGAAAGAGGCTCGCGCAGGGCCCAGCCGAAATGGCGATCACTCGAGGAGAAGTCCAAGCGCCGCCGCACCTCGGCTGGCGCGGGCGTGCTGCCCTGTGTCGTCTAGGAGAATCCGACCGTTTGCGGAGGGCTCGAGTCTCACGGCAAAATCTGCGGTGCCGGAGCGGATGACTTCTACCGGGGCAACGGGGACCGGCCCCTTCGAAGAGGGACCCTCGCTCGTCGTCGAGCGTCCGCTCGCTCCGCCGGTGCTGCGACGCGTCAACCCGGACACGTCCGCGCTTGCCCGAGGAGGGTCGCATCCATGCCGGTGTTTTTCGACGAACGCGAATCGGGCCGAGGCATCCGCGGTGGGGCAGGCGTAGACCCGCAGCGGCCCGTCGGGAGCTCGTTCCGTGGCGACGCGGGGCTCGTCCCAGTGGAGGTCCTCCTCGTTCGAGCGTAAGGCTCATCTCCATCGGCCATTGGCGGTGGATTGGCTCCGACCCACCGCCATCGCACGAGCACTCCCGCCCGCCCTCTTCACGATCGCCCTGCGTCGCCCCACGTCCCGCGCGAGCGCAATCGCGACAGTCTGCCCGGCACGCTGCCTGGCCTGAGACCACGCGGCCGCCCTTCCCTCTTCGAAATTCCTGTTCGTGTTGGATTGCCCAGCAAAATTTCACTTCCGAATTGGTCACAGAATTCCTCATTGCTCGCTTTCAGCACACATGATCGGGTTCGCGTGCGATGAATAGCCAGTTCTTCGATGTTTTGGGCTACACGGACGGGTTTGGGTGTGTCACATTGCTCAGCGCCCTGGAGTTGAGAGGTTGGAACGAACCATGGACAGACGTTCTTTGATCGCGGGCTTCGGCCTGGCTATCGGCACCGCGCCGCTGGCGTGTGGCGGGGGAGACCCCAGCATTGAGGATGCCGACGGCGGCGGGTCCGACAGTGGAAACGATGACGAGGAAGGCGAGGAAGACGAGGAGGACGACGGTAGCGGCGAGGGTGAGGACGACGACGGAACCGATAGCGGCGCGGATTCCAGCGCGGGCGATGATTCGGAAGATACGTCCGACCCCGAGCTCGGCGAGTGTGACGAAATCGCGCCGACCTCTCAGGTCTCCCGCCTCACCAACATCCAATATGACCGCACGGTGCGTGACCTGTTGGGCGTCACGAGCCTGACCGCCTCCAACGGATCCCTGCCCTCGACGTTGTTGGCGACGGACCAAGGTGGCGGGCTGACGGACCTGGGATGGAGCGCCTATCAGTCGGTCGCCGGCATGATCGCCATCCAGGTCATGGAGGACCCCGCGTTGCGCTCGAACTTCCTCAAGTGCGATCCAGCCGACGATGATTGTCTCGAAGACACCATCGTGGAGTTCGGGCACCGCGCATTCCGCCGGCCACTGACCGAAAGCGAAATCGCGCGCTTCAGTGAGCTCGTGTCGAAGGGCGAGGAAATCACCGAGTCCGGAGCCCCTGACGAAATCGCTCGCGCACTGCTCTACACCTTCTTGATCTCCCCTTCATTCTTGCAGCGCGGGGAGACCAGTGAGGATGGCGTGTTGTCGGGTGCGGAAAACTACTACGTGCTGTCGAGCCACGAGGTCGCCTCCCGCCTCTCGTATATGTTGTGGGGTACGATGCCCGACGAAGACCTGTTCGAGGCGGCTGCGGAGGGCGAACTCGAGACGCCCGACCAGATCTTGGCGCAAGCCCGGCGCATGCTCGAAGACGAGCGCGCCCGAGAAATGGTCGCGTCGTTCCATCGCGACTACCTGTTCATGAAAGCGGGAGGGCGCTGGGACACGACCGCGAAGGATGCCGATCTGTATCCCACGTTCTCCGCAGAGCAGGTTCCCTGGCTCGCGAGCGAAACCGTCCGCATGTTCGATTACATCACCTTCGAGCAGGAGGGGAGCTTTCGAGACTTTTTGCTCACGGATGTTGCCTTCGTCAATCAAGCCACTGCGCCGCTCTACGACCTCGACCCATCAGACTTTGGCGAAGACTTGGAGATGGTGCGGGTCGAGGACCGCCCTGGCTTCTTGACCCGTGCCGGTTTCTTGTCGGCCTACTCGTACGCGACGTCGACGTCGCCGATTCTTCGCGGCGCCTACATCACCAAGGAGATCATCGGCGTGGATGTTCCCGCGCCGCCGCCCGGAATCGATCAGAGCCTCCCCGAAGGGGCGGAGGACCTGGAGACGATCCGCGAGCAAGTCACCGCGCAGACTTCGGTCGGAGACTGCAAAAGTTGCCACGATCCGTACATCAACCCACCCGGCTTCGCGCTCGAAAATTTCAATGCCGTAGGCGCGTGGCAAACCCACGAGGCATTCTCAGGGGCTGAGATCAACCCCGTCGCGGACGTGACCGTCGTTGCCGGCGAAGATCCCGTCACGGTGTCGACGCCGACCGAGTTGATGGAGCTCATCGCCGGGTCGCCGACGGCAATGGAACACTACGCGCGGCGATGGATCTCCTACGCGTACCAACGCCAGAGTCCGTTGGATGAGTGCGCAACAGCGCGAATCGCGGAAACCATGATGACCAACGAAGGGTACACAGTGCTCGATCTCATCTCGGACCTTACACAAACGGAGTCCTTCCGAGTCCGAGCCGTCGAGGGGGATCAATGAAACGCCGAATCTTTCTCCGAGGTGCAGGTGGAGTCGCAGTGGCGGCTCCGTTCTTGGGATCCCTGGGCGCGAAGACTGCGAAAGCCGCAGTTGCTGCGCCGACGCGCTTGGTCGTGTTCTTTACGCACAACGGTTGCTTGACCAACCGATGGTTCCCGCAGAAGGAGGACGGCCCGCTGTCGGCCTCCGATCTCGAAGGCACGTATCTGTCGGTGCTCTCGGACGTGGTCGATCGCTTGCTGATCCCTCGTGGATTCCGGTCGATGAACCAATACGCGACCGTACAGACCATCGACCCGCACGACCAGGCGATGGGTTCCAAGCTCACCTGCGCCACGATCTCCACCGAGCGGAGTCGCTACGCGACGGCCGAGTCGCTCGACCACGTGATCGCGCGCGCGATCAATCCCAATGGTGCGAGTCCGTTGGTGCTCGGCGTCGGGGCTTCGAGTACGAGCATCAAGGAGGTGCTCTCGTTCTCCGGCCCAGAAGAGCCCTTCCCCGCGAACGTCAACCCGCAAACCGTCTATACCCAGCTCACCGGGATCTTGACGAGCGGCGGTGGTGGCCCTCCGATGGGCGAGGCGGACTTCCGGCTCAAACTCGGCCAGAGCGCGATCGATATCGTTCGGGAAGATCTCGACTCGCTTCGGCGCCTCAAGATGAGCTCCGCAGACAAGGAGCGCCTCCAGCAATGGCTCGATCTGCTGCGCGACACCGAGAATGGCATGATGGATCCCGAACTCGCCGCGGCGTGCTCCACGGGTACGGCGATGACCTTGGGCGCGACGGCCGAAGCGGTGGCGGAAGCGAGCCCCGCGGGTCCGATTACACCGGGCTGCCTCGTCAACTGCATTGGGCCGGCCCAAGGCGAAGCCGACAACAACTTGGCGACTTCGTTCACCAAGGGCGGCGACATGATGATGAACCTCATGGCGCTGAGCATGATCTGCGACGTGAACCGCATGCTGATGCTCGTCTATCCCGGGTACGTGAAGTTCAACTGGGACGGCATCAACCATACCCATGAGCATCACGGCCTCTCTCACCGTACAGGAGATGCCAGCGTCGGGGGCGCGTGCGGCGTCGAAGGGGTGCTCGACAAGATCGCCGAAATCGACACCTGGTACACGAGCAAGTACGCGAAGCTCGTCCATCTGCTGGAGAGCATCAGTGAAGGCGAGACGAGCCTCCTCGACAACACCGCCACGATGTGGCTTCCAGAGTTGTCGGACGGAAACAGCCACAACACGAACAACCTGCCGATCGTGATCGCAGGAAGTGCAGGCGGCTATCTGAAACAGAGCGCCATCGTAAATGTCGAGCAAGCCATGATCGGCGTCGGCAACAGCGAGTCCTCGTGTCAGAACGGTGGGCAGATCGGATTCAACACGGGATCCAACGGCGGAAACGTGCCGATCAACAAGCTCTACGTGACGTTGATGAATGCGCTCGGCATGACCGCCGACGATGGCGGACCCGTCCGAGAGTTCGGCGTCTTCGACTCGAACAACGCAGACGCGGGAATCACGAATCCTGGCGAAGTCGCAGAACTCAAAGCGTAGGTGGTGACCCCGGAAGCGCGAGACCTCGGTATCGTTGCCCACGAGCACGAAGACGATCGATGCGGAGGGGACCCCCTCCGCATCGAGGGACTCGGCTCCGATCAGCTGTTCGTGCCGTCATCGCTCTTGTCTCGCGCCTGGTCGCAAGACAATCTGGTGACCGGACACCCCGCAGCGCTCTTCGACGGCCCCGTCCTCGAGGCGATCGAGGGCGATGTGCTCGAGCCCCTCTTGGCAGAGTTGGCCGGCATCGTCGGACCGATTCAACTCGGCGAAGGTCAGATGGGGGTCTTCACGTGGGATCTCCAGTGTTCCAACGACGACGGTCCATTCGTCGTGCAGTTGCCACGGTGCTTGGATCAGCCCGGGAAGCTGGGTCGATCGCGCAGTGAAGTTCCGCGTCTGAACGTAGAGAACCTGCGGCATTACATCGCGCAAGGGCTCGCGCGTTTCGTCGTCGAGCCCCGGACACTCCTGATGCTGGGCGGGCGAGTTCCTGCGGCCTTGCTCGGCGCCCTGCCCGGCTATCATCCCATCGCGTTCGGTCGAGGATCGATTCAGATCGCGTTGTCCGAGGGCGAGGATGGCTGGATGGTCCCCCTCGGCCTGCGTGCAACGGCGGAGGTACTGGCCGAGATCGTGGCGGTGATGGTCTATCACTATGACCCCGAGACGAACGGAGGGACCGCGATCACCGATGTCTTCGTCAACGACGGCGACTTCGTCGCCCGGCGGCGTCCCGATGGAGGCTTCGACCTTCGGCTCCGCGCGGTTCGGCGTCGCGAGCATGGCATCGGGCCGGATCTCTTCCTGCTCTACTTGACCCAAATGATGGCCTATGAAGATTGGGAGATCGACGGCCGTCTCGTCGGTCTTCCCGTGCTGATCTCCAACCCTTCCGTGGTCTTCGACGGGGTCGTCCGGGGGCTACGCTATCGAACCCAGGATCTTGGCGGGTCGGTGGAGGAGGCACGGAGTCAGGCATGCCGCTGGATCGAGGGGTTCGGTCGCTCGGTGTTTGGACGTTCGTATCGGCCGTTCGTCGAGCGCTTCCTCGCAGGCGATCTACCCCTCGTGTTTGGTGCAGATCCCCGAGAGCGATGGTGGCGTCTCACGACCTTGGAGCGGCAGCTCGCGCGGCTCGAGCTCGCGCACCGAATCGAGGGCCAGACGCCCGGGGGCTCGGCGACGACGCTCCGCGCCTTCGTCGAACGCTTGAAACACGAGACCGGGCGCGTGCCCGACGATGGCGCGGGAGTCTTCCGCATCAACGATCTCGATCGCGAGGGTCTCCGCAGACTTCTGGAGGCCGCAGAGATCCCTCGCGACCGCGGGGAGAAGATCTCCCACGACCTGCTCGATCGATGGCCCTACCGAAACTTGGGTCATCTGCTCGCCTCGGTCCCAGCAGCGAAGGCGCTGCGAAAGATCGAACGCCGAATCTCGTTTGGGCACGTCGTCACAGAAGCGATGGAGGGGACACTAGACAGCCTCGGGCCGCGCAGCGGAGACCCGAGTACTTTTCGGGCGCTGGCCAATCCCGAGGTCTTTGGGGGCTACGCGGTTCCGCCGAACCTGGAGGCGCTCGCCGTCCAGACCTTCCCGACGTTCGAAGCCTACATGGACGCGGCATTGCACGACGAAGCGTGGGGCTACTATGCGCATCACGTCGAGATCGGAACGTCGGGCCACTTCTCGACGCACCCTGAGTCGTTGTCACCACACTACGGGCGCTGGCTCGCATCGCTCGCGTTCGATGCCTGGCAGGAGATGCTGGAGCACGGTGAGCTCTCCGAGCAGGACGTCTTTCCGATCGTCGAGTTCGGCGCGGGGAATGGTCGCCTGGCACGCGACCTCCTCGATGCTCTCGCGACGACAGCGTTCGCGCACGGCAGCGCGACGCCCGAGCGCGCACGTCTCTTTGCGAGCCGCGTCGAGTACCGCATCTACGAGATGTCCGGCTCGTTGCGCAACAAACAGCGAGCGCTCCTCGGGTCCGATGCGGTCATTGCGTTCGGAGATGCCCGGAGTCCCGGAGAAGCGCTCGCGCGAGACTTCCCCGCTGGACTCAAAGGGTTCGTCGTGACCAACGAAGTCCCCGATGCCTTTGGGGTCCACAAGGTCGTCTTCACACGACACGGGAATGCCTACGTCGCACTGGTGCTGCCACGGCTCGAGATCCCCGCGACGGCCCTCCTGTCCACGGCGTTCTCGGGTTCAGTGCGTCAGTGCAACGATGAGCTGCGTCGCACCTTCGATTTTCGTGCGCATCCCAATGACCTCTACTTGGACGCACCCATCTTTGCACGGTTGATGGCCACGATCGCGGGCATGCGAGAGGCCGACGCGGAGTGTCTACGGGCCTCGCTATGGTTCGAGGAATGCTACGTTCCGATCACGGCGATTCCCGAGGTCGCAAAGCACATTGCAGACAACGCGACGGACTATGCGATCGCCCTCGCGGCTGGCGATTCGGGTGTCGTGTCCTACCTGAATCTTCACGCCGATCGCTTCATCCGCGGGGTCGCGAGCGCCTTGGTTGCGGGGTTCGTCGTCACCGTCGACTACGGAGACTCGACGTGGGCTCTGGTTCAAGGCGCCCGCCAAGGCGAGTTTCCTTTTCGAGTCTATGGAACCATGGACGAGTTCCGCCCTCGGCTCAACGATCCCTACTTCGCGCCGGGGACCCAAGACCTCACCGCCGACGTCAATTTCACGAGCCTCGCTCGCGCTGGCACAACGGCAGGCTTGCAGGTCGTCCATTTCGGGGCGGAGCGCGACGTCGCGGGGGACGATCTCCGTGAGATCGCCGCCGCTGCCGACACCCACGAGGCCTTTGCGAAGTTCGTGGGCGACCCGATCTTCAAGGTCTTGGTCCAGTCTCCGCGACCCAGTCGGCTCTGCTCGGGATCCACAATGACACCCCTGCAACTCACGCACGGCGAGGAATCCGTGCCAGAAGGGAGGCGCTCGATGATCTCCATCATCCGAAGCGGGTTGGTGTCCGGCGGCGCCGAGTAGGCGCGCCGGATGATCGCGGCAGTTTTCTGCTGGCGACGTCGCTCAGTTGATACTCGACCACGCGCCGCATGAACGTCGACCGGCGTTCGTGAAGAACACCAGATCGCAGACGTGGCAGAACCGCCCGAGTCACCAGATACCGGTGACGCGTTCGCAACAAACTCGGACGAGTTTCTCCGCCCTGGAAAATGGGCCTCGAAAAACTCAGCTGAGTTCCTCCTGGTGCAAAAAAGGTTGCCCGAAGAACTCAGCCGACTTCTGCCCTGCCGAAAATTTCGGCCCCGGGAACTCAGCTGAGTTTCTTCAGGGGCAACGGTGGAGAAGAACGGAAGTCGGGCGAGTTCGGGGAGGCCGAGATTCGGCCCCCACCCGAAGTTCCGGTCCCCACCTCCGAGCCTGCGTGCCCGAGGCGCTCGACGAGCTACGCGACGCCCGGGCCAACCGCGACGCCGGGTCGGGTGTCTTCGTGCTCGCCCGCAGCCACGTGCGTCCCGGGTTCGCCCCGTTCGCGCGCTACGGGCAAGACGTCCTCGTCGTCTGGGACCATGAAGACCCGAGTTCGGACGCGCGTCTGGAGGCCGCCCTCATGCTCGGCGTCGCTCTGGCGGTCCGGACCCAATACTCTCCGCACTGATCAGCGACGCTGAGGACACCGGCGCGCACGCGCAAGCCGGTGTCCCCGTTTCTCGCGACTCATCGTCGCAGTGCGCCACTGCGCTGGTCTGGACTGCGCCACGATCACGCCGCGCTCCGGACCAGCCCGGCGCGATCGCGCGGCCAGCAGGGCGCCACAACGGCCGTAGATGGGTCGACTGAAGTCTGGCAGCCTCTTCCGACAGAACGGCGACGGGAGCATGAAATGACGCTACGCGTGCACAACACGGGGATCGTGGTGGAGTCGCTCGATACGGCGATCGCTTTCTTCGAGGAGGTGGGTCTGCGGCTCGAGGGGCGGAGCATGATCGAGGGAACGTGGGCCGGGCGGGTCACCGGCCTGGGTGATCAATGCGTGGAGATCGCGATGATGGTCACGCCCGATGGCCATAGTCGCCTCGAGCTCTCGCGATTCCTGACGCCGCCCGTAGTCGCCGACCATCGCGTCGCGCCGGTGAACTCGCTTGGGTACCTGCGCGTGATGTTCACCGTGGACGACCTCGATGACACCCTTGCCCGACTCCACGAGCACGGGGCGCGGCTCGTTGGTGAAGTGGTTCGCTACGAGGACGTCTATCGCCTCTGCTACATCCGTGGCCCGGAAGGACTGCTGGTCGGGCTCGCCGAGGAACTGCGGTAGAGCACCCTGTGGGGGTCACAGGTGTGGGCCTCCTGGTGTATACGGATGGTCCATGGCCTCGGAAGTGCGGCGTTTGAGTGCGGATGACCTGCCGTTGATGCACGGCCTCTTGGAGATGTTCGGCGAGGCCTTCGACGACCCGGCCACGTACGGCAGCCGTCGTCCGAGTGCTGCGTACATGGAGCGCCTGCTTGCACGCGACACGTTCATTGCTCTCGTCGCTGTAGAGGACGGCGACGTCGTGGGGGGGATCGCCGCGTATGAGCTCCAGAAGTTCGAGCAGGAGCGAAGTGAGATCTACATCTACGATCTCGCGGTCGCGCAGGGCCACCGCCGCCGGGGAATCGCCTCTGGACTCATCGACGCGTTGAAGTCCATTGCACGAAGCCGCGGCGCGTACGTGATCTACGTTCAAGCGGACACCGGCGTCGAGGACGAGCCGGCGATCGCTCTCTACACGAAGCTCGGCACGCGTGAGGAGGTCTTGCACTTCGATATCCCGGTCACCCGCGAGTGACGCGGCCTGGCAAACCAACGCAACGCCCGTGGAGGCATCGACTCCGAGAGGAGGAGCTCGAGCGTGACTCGCCGATCTTCGTGGGACCGGGCCGGTTCGCGAACGAACCCGCGGTCGGAGAACGACGACCCAGCGATTCTGCTACCGTAGAGTCATGTTCTCCGCATTGATCATCGACGTTGACTCCGACGCGGCACAGGACATCGAGGGGCCCCTCCTCCCCTACGGCTTCGAGTTCCACGTGACATATGACATCGCAGAGGCCATGCACCGGGCGCGAAACGTCACCCCCGACATCATCTTCTTGCGGGTGGAGCTCCCGAGCGTCTCGGGGTTCACAGTCTGCAATCAGCTGCGTGGCCGTGACGAGACCAAATACATCCCCTTGGTGCTCTACGCATCGGGCGTTCCGGAAGAGATTTTCGTCCGTCATCGCGGTCTCAAGACCCACGCGGACGCCTACCTCAAACTGCCGATTCCCGCCGAGGTCCTGCTTGCCGCGGTGCAAAGCCTCATCCCTCTCGGCGTTCCGGGCAGCGCGGGGAGTTCCGAAGGGGGGAGGTAGCCACGAAGATGCGCCGCCGCCTGGTCCAGAACTCGGGTGCGCCCGGCAGGATCTCGAGGCCGGCGCGCTTCTCGGCCGCAGCCGCGAACGCTCGGAATCCTTCGCTGTCGCTTGCGGAATGCGTCCGGTACAGTGCCGCACCGTGACGGTCACGCCGCACGACTCGCTCTTCAAGACCGTGTTCCGGCAAACCGAGCACGCGGCCGCGGAGCTGCGCTATATCCTGCCCGAAACCCTCGGTCAGAAAATCGACTGGTCCACCTTGTCCCTGTGCTCGAGCGAGCACATCGACCCCAAGCTCGAGCAGTCCCGCGGGGACCTACTGTTCTCGGCGATCGTCGCAGGGCGCCCCGGTCACGTGCTCCTGCTGCTCGAGCATCAGTCGACCAACGATGCCCGCATGCCGCTCCGCCTCGCGGAGTACATGCATCGCCTTTGGCAGCGGCACTGGGACGAACACCCCAAGAACCCCCTCCCCTTACCCATCATCATCCCGGCGGTCTTGGCCCAGGCCCACCCGGGCTGGACGGCGGTGAGTCGCTTTCACGATCTCTTCGAAGTCACGCCCGAGCTTGCCCCCTTCGTTCCCCACTTCTCCTACGCGATCGACGACCTCGCGGGCACCTCGGACGACGAACTCCTCGTGCGTCCGCTCGGCGCCCTTCCCCGCTCGGCCTTGTGGCTCATGCGGAACGTGAGAACGCCGCGAGCGGTCCTAGAGCGCCTTCCTCAGTGGCGCGAACCCCTCGTCCAAGTTCTCCGCGCACCCAACGGCGCGGACGGCTTCGCGGGGCTCCTGCGCTACGTCGCCCTCGTCATGGAGGAGCTGCAGTTCGAGGAATTCCGTGACAAACTGGTGGCGCTCATCCCATCCTCGGAGACCTACGTCATGACCATCGCAGAGCAGCTCGAAGCCAAAGGCGAGGCCAAAGGCGAAGCCAAAGGCGAGGCCAAAGGCGAAGCCAAAGGGTTGAGGGCGGCTCTTCTGGCCGTCTTCGAAGCCCGGGGCCTTCCGATCTCCGCGGCGCACCGAGCCCTCATCGCGGCGTGCAGCGACTCGGCCACGCTGGACCAATGGGTCCGCTTGGCGGCAACGACGGAATCCGCGGACGCGTTGTTTCACGAGTAGCGCGCCAACAAGCCCCGTCGAGGGTCGCGGGTCCGGAAGATAGCCATGTTCGTCGGTCCCGCACATCCTCGCCTCGTGCCGCCCACGCCTCGTCGCGGGCGCGTGGATTCGCTGTGACGCCGCCGGAGGACCCTGGCCGGGCACCGCTTCGGCGGTCCCTCGATCGAGCACGCATCGTCCGTGGGCTCGGCCTGGGAATCTCCGCGCTCATCTGCGTACTCCTCGCGAGGACCGTCGACTGGCGGGCGCTCGCCGATGCGTTCGCGCGCGCGAGCGGACCCGTGACCGCGCTGGCGATCGCGCTCATCGTGCTCTGCTACGCGATATCGGCGCAGCGATGGCGGTCGATCCTTGGCCCCCCCTACGTGGTGCCTTACCTCCGTCTCGCGCGGTTCACGATGATCGGGTACCTCGGCAACTTGGTGTTCCCGCTGCGCGCAGGCGACGTTCTGCGCATCGCACTGCTACGGGATGCCCTCGGTGGCGCAGGGGGTCGAGCGCTCGGCACGGTCGCGCTGGAACGTGTCCTCGATGTCCTGACCGTGTGCGCCTTTGGTGGCGTCTTGCTGGCCTTCGTCGAGGTTCCCCCGGCGATCGCGGTGGGTGTTGGGCTGATGGCCGCCGCCGCGCTCGCGGGGCTCGTCCTGCTGCTGGTGCTCGCGCGTGCTCCCTCGCTCGCATGGGGTGCCCGGATCGCAGCCCTGCTGCCGCGGCGATGGGCGATGGCGGTCTCACGCGGCATCGTCGACCTCGTCGAGGGTCTGGCCACGCTCTCGCCCGCGCGACTGCTGGTGGTGTTCGCCCTCTCCGGATGCCAGTGGGGTGCAGCGGCGATCGCCATGGTGGCGTGCGTGGCTGCGTTCGAGCCAGGCCTGCCGTGGGGCGCCGGGGTCCTCCTCTTGGTGACGACCAACCTCGGGAGCGCGATCCCTTCGGCACCAGGGTCTTTCGGCGTGTTCCACGGGCTCGGGGTGCTGGCGCTCGGGGTGTGGTCGGTGCCGCTCCCGGTCGCGTTGGCCATCGCCACGCTCGCGCACGGTGTCACGAGCCTCGTTCAGCTGGTGCTCGGGAGCGTCGCCGCTGCACGCGAAGGCGGACTGCTCACGCTGCGGGAGAACCTCGCCCAAACGCCCGTGCACTCGCCCGCACGAGCTCCGCAATCCCCGAAGCCGCAAGCACCCACATGAATCCCTCGACCATGAAGCGGTAGCGCTCGAGCTCGCCGATCGTCACGAGGCAGCTGAGCAAGGGTACGTAGACGCAGTTCATCGCCATGAAGAGGACGACGGCATCGGGGGCGGTGACCTGCCGGCTGCGCCCGATCGCCCAGAGCGAGAACGCTAGGCGGGCCACGATCGCGGCGATCAAGCCGACGTAGAGCCCAAACGGAGGCAGGGGGAACCCGTGGACCACGCGGTTGTAGAGGTTCTCCCACGGTTCGACGAGGCGTCGGTTCTCGGCATGAGGCGAGCCTTTGGGGTCTTGGGGATGCCAGCGCGAGGTCGGGCGAAAGTAATCGACATGGCCGCGCCCAACGGTTCGCCAGTAGTCGCGCTTCCGTCGCTCCAGATACGCGCGGTTGCCCGCCATGCGGAGCCGCGAGATCTCGAGATAGGCGTTGTGGTTGTAGTTGGGCAAGCCGTTGGAGCGCAGGTGGCGATCCAGCACCGGGATGCCGGTCTTGTGTGTGATGTCGACCAGGCGCCGATACGCCCGCGGGCCGGCATAGAGCGAGACGCCAGAGACCGGATGGAGGACCCCGTCTTCGATCCAGGCTTTTCGTTCCGCTTTCGGGAGCCGCTCCGTCGTAACGATCGCGACGTTGAAGCCGAACCATGAACTCGTGCCGAAAAAACCGAACACGGCGAGGTTCTTGAAATAGAGCGCGGCCACGAGCGCCAACGGAACCAGCGCCGTCCCGCCCACCAACTTCCATTGCCGCGGGCGGACGAGCAGCGCCAGGACGATGAGGCTCCCGAACCAAACGAGATGAAAGCTGGTTCGGACATACGTAATGAGCGCAGCGTCGAGAAAGAACAGCAGCCACCAAAAGCGGCTCCCGTGGATCGCCGCGCGATGCAGGAGCACGGCGGCAAGCATCAGGAGCGCCGTCGTGGGGAACTCGTAGTGGAGAAAGCTCCCGAGGTAGAGAAACGCGGGGCTCGCGACAAATGCAGCAACGAGCAGGACGTTGACCCACCGTGGGATCGCGAACACTTCGAACAGGGCGGCGAGCGCGTTGACCAGGACCGCCCCAAGGACGAGGAACAGGCCGTGGTGCACGGCATCCGCGTGATTGGGTGCAATCCAAAACACCGCGCCCACGACCAGGTTGATGAACGGCGTGAACGCATGCGTGTAGAACAGCGACTCCCACAAGCGCTCGCGCAGCAACGCGACGTCGTGGAAGTGCTGCCAATCGTAGTTGACGCCGAACGTCGCACCAGCGCCATAGAACGCGGCCATCGCGACCGCGTAGAGCACCGTCACGCCGACGTGCAACGTGGCCCGCCCCGACAGTGGCCAGCGCAGCCGCGTGCGGGCGTCAGGAGCAGGGTCGTCGTGGGTGGCTTCGCGCACCGGTGCGAGAGGATAGCCGCTCCCGGCATCCCGCGGCTCGATCACAGCGTCACCTCCTCGGTCCGCGCCCACGTGGGCGGCGACCGCCTTTGCCGAAACACCGCGGCAGGAGCAGCACAAGTTGCTAAAGTCGCACCGCGCTCGCTTGCCCGATGCATCCGGAGACGTCGCGACGAGTCCAACGACTCCTGCCCCCGCTCCTCGCGGTGCTGCCCGCCCTATGGATCGCGTGGCCGCTCTTGCGTGAGACGCCGCTGAGCTTCGACCACGCGACGCACCTGTTCAAGTCGTGGCACTTCGTGGAGGAGATGCTGGGGCGCGGGCGGCTGCGAGGGTGGAGTCACCTGTGGGGCTTCGGATTCCCCTCCGACGAGCTCGTGCCTCCCGGTGGCGAGGTCTGGGTCGCCCTCGTACGCCTGCTGACGCTCGGCCAGCTCTCGTGGCTGCGGACCTATGCGCTCGCGTATGGGGCGTTCCTCGTGTTCATCGCGTGGGCCGCGTATCGCTTCACCCGGGAGTCGTTCGGGACCGTGGCTGCGATCGTGTGCGCATGGATCACCGCGCTCGACCCAGGCGGCATGCTGGAGGGCGGCTGGGAGTGGCACGGCCACTTCGGCGTGTGGCCGGTCTCGCTGGCGATGGCCTTCGTCGCGCTGGCCCTGCTGCATCTGCAACGCGTGGTGGCAGGCGCAGGGACGCGCGACCTCGTCGTTGCTGGGCTCTGGGTCGGCGCCGCGCTGCTCACCCACCAGCTGGCGCTGGTCGTGTTCGCGATCATCATGCCGATCCTCGTGCTCGATCACACGACCCGCCCGGGCGGCGTGCGCTGGGACGGCGTCGCTCGGTCCGTGCTCGCGCTCGCCTTCGGCGGCCTTGTGTCGGCGTACTTCATGGTGCCGTTCGTGGCGCGCTCGGCCTACACACAGGACCTCGGCTGGCTCGGCGAGTCGCTGCCCGTCGTCAGCCAACACGTGCTCGAGTTCCGCGTGTTTCAGCGCACCGCCCCAGTCGTGCACGCGCTCGCCTTGCTCGGAGGATGGTTCGTGCTGCGCCGTCGTACGCCGGGCGGGCGGTACTTCGTGCTCTGTGGCGCGGTGCTGGTGGTGTTCGCCTCCGGCACGCTCGTGCGCGACCTCCACCTCGAGCGGGTGCTGCCGGGGCTCGTCAAGGTCGAGGCCAATCGCTTTCTCCTCGTCGCCAAGCTCTTCTGGTTCGCGCTCGCCGGACGTGCGGTGGCCGAGCTGCTCGGGTGCTGCCCGCGTGACGACGACGCCCCGCCCCGCTGGGCCAGCCGCGCGTGGCGATGGGCGGGCGCGACCGGACTCGCCCTCGTGCTCGTGGTACCTGCGTACCGGCACATCTACGACACACAGATCGAGAAGGAGATCGTCAGCGAGAGCGAGCGCGCGTTCTGGCCCGACCTCGTCGAGCTTTGGCGCTTCACGGCCGGGCTCGAGCGACCCGAGGTCGCGCCCTTTCGGATCGCGTACATGCTCCCCCGCGGCGATCATCTCCCGACCGCAGCGGCGGTGTTCGATGGCTTGCCAATCTACAAGGTCGGCAACACGCCCACGCAGATCTTCGATGCGTGGCCCACCACCCACGAGCACGCGCTGTTCGAGGCGCTCTCGGTCAAATATGTGGTGAGCTCCAAGGCGCTGGAGCACGAGGCGTTCACGCTCGTCCGCCGATTCGGTGCACTTTGGTTCTATACGTTCCACCCCTACCGGCCGGATCCCTTCACCGTGCTCGGACCGGGACGCGCCGAGCTGCTCGAGTTCTCCCCGGATCGGCTCCGTATTGGCCTTTCCGGCACCGACGCCACGACTCGCCTCAAAGTTCACGTCGCGAACTACCCACGCTGGGAGGCGACGCAAGACGGCAAGGTCTTGCCGATCACCACGGTACCTGCCCTCGGGGCCGAGTATCCGATCTTGATGGAGTTCCCCGTCGGCGACGGCGAGGTCGCGCTCCGCTACGTCGCACGCGGTGTGGATTGGCTTGGGTTCGTGCTCACCCTCGCGGCGGTGCCCATGCTGCTCGCCGCGCTTTGGCTCGACCGCCGGTTCTCGGCGGGCACACGCCTCCATGCCGCGATCGAGCGAACACGCAGGCCCCTCGCCCTCGCCAGCGCCGCGATCGTCGTCGCGGTGCTCGTCGTGGTCTCCCTCGGGACGCGGACCCGCGAGCGCTTGCTGCCCCGCGCATCCCTGTTCCGGCACCTCGAAGCTGGCGGGGAGCTCCTCGCCGACGGGCATGCATGCGAGCGCCGGGCGGCGCTCTCGTATCGCTGTGGACCCCATCGCGTGCAAGCCGATGTGGCCGAAGGCGCGTGGGGCGTGCATCGGTGCATGACGGCTCCCACCGCGGAACGGCTGGAACTGCGCGTCCGTGCCGAGCTGCGCTCCTTCCTCTCGGCCCACTACGACACGGCAATCAAGGGTTCGGGAACGATCCGTGTCTCCGTGGATGGCGAGACCCTCGGAAAGCTGCGCACGCGGCCTGCGTTCCTACGCCATCAGAAACTCGCGTTCGACACGCGCGCACGCCGAGGGCAGACCGCCGACATTCGCGTCACGTTGACGGGCCTCGCCACGCGATGCTTCGACATCGCACCGACGGACTGAGTTCAGACCCCCGTCACTCGAAAACCGGTTGAACCCGGCGATGAGGACGGCCGCTTCGCGCCGGACCCGCGCCGGTCATCGAACGCGAGACCGAGCGCTTGGTATCACACCAGGCGCGCCGCGCCGGGCTCGAACAGCCGGTCGAGCGCCAGCAGCAGCGCCTCGTCCGCGCATACCGAGAACTCGTCGCCAAACACGATGCTCGAGGAGAAGCGGTCGTCCACGGTGACCTGGAGCTCCATCTTGCACTGACCGCCGTGGTCCGCGACGATCTGTTTGAGCGCCAGGATCTTGCGGTCCGTCAGCTGCTCGGAGCGCAGGCGCAGCAACACCCCCCGCGTGCGTTCGGCACGGACCACCGCGATGAGTTGGATCGCGTCGCCAATCATCTTGTAGCGCGACACTTCCCCCCCATCGTCGAGCTCCACCTCGATGCGTCCGGTGATGAGCACGGGTTCGTCGCCGGCGCGCTCGAGATCCTCGGCGACGGTCTGCCCGCGCTCTTCATCGAGCCGCGCGTACGTCTTGGGGAACACGACGACCTCCACGCGGCCGAACTGATCTTCGAGTTGGAAGAAGGCCATGGGTCCCCGACCGCTGCGGGTCTGCACCTCGCGGAACTCGCAGATCACCCCGGCAAGGAGCACCTCTTGGCCGTTCATCTCCTTCGAGAGCTTTCCGATGTTGGTGGTCGCGAAGCGCTCGACGTCTTGCTGGAAACGATCGAGCGGATGTCCGGTGAGATAGAACCCAAGGGCGTCGCGCTCGGCGATCAAGCGTTCCTTGGGGCTCCACTCCTCGAGCGTGGGGTACTTCTCGTCGTAGACCGCCTGCGGGCTGGCGATCAGGTCGAACAACCCACGCTGCCCGCTCTCGCGGTCGCGTTGGGCCCCTTGCCCCTGTTCTACCGCGCTGTCGAGCACGGCTTGGATCTGCGCGCGCGCGCGCCCACCCGCGATGCTGTCGAATGCGCCCGCGCGGTTGAGGCCTTCGAGCGTGCGCTTGTTGACCCGCCGCAGATCGACCCGACGGCAGAGCTCGAAGATCGAGGTGAAATCGCCCTTGCCGCTGCGCGAGCTCAAGATCGATTCGACCGCGTTGGCGCCGACGTTGCGGACGGCCCCGAGCCCGAACCGGATGCGCTCCACACCGCTCTCGTCGCGGACGACGGAGAAATCCGCGCGTGATTCGTTGATGCACGGGGGGAGCACCTGAATGCCCGAGCCGCGCGCCTCCGCGATGAACTTGACGACGTTCTCGTTCTTGTCCGAATCGCAGGTCATGAGCGCGGCCATGAACGCGGTGCGGAAGTGCCGCTTGAGAAACGCGGTCTGGTACGTGATGAGCCCGTACGCGGCGGAATGGGACTTGTTGAAGCCATACCCCGCGAACTTGTCGATGAGGTCGAAGATCTCGTTGGCTTTCTTGGCGTCGATGCCCGCGGTTTGCTCGCACCCTTCCACGAACAGGGCGCGCTGACGCTCCATCTCTTTGACCTTCTTCTTGCCCATCGCGCGGCGCATCAGGTCGGCGGTCCCGAGACTGAAGCCCGCGAGCACCTGGGCGGCCTGCATCACCTGCTCCTGGTAGACGAACACGCCGTAGGTCTCTTCCAGGATCGAGCTCAGCCGCTCATGCGGGTATTCGATCGCGCGTCGCCCGTGCTTGCATTCGATGAACTGATCGACCATGCCGCCCTCGAGCGGACCCGGCCGATAGAGCGCAACGGCGGCGATGATGTCCTCGAAACAGTCGGGCTTGAGCTTCTGGAGCAGGTCTTTGAACCCGCTGGACTCGAGCTGGAACACCCCGGTCGTATCCCCGCGGCTGATCATCTCGTAGACCCGGGCGTCGTCCATGGCGATCGCCGCGATGTCGAACGGCTCGTCGCTATCGTGCAAGCGCCCGTCGTTGATGAGGCGCACGGCCGTCGAGATCACGGTGAGCGTCTTGAGGCCCAGGAAGTCGAACTTGACGAGCCCTGCCCGCTCGGCATCGACCATCGTGTATTGCGTGACGAGCTTGCCGTCGGCGCGAAAACACGGGACGTGCTCCCAAAGCGCCCGGTTCCCGATCACGATGCCGGCGGCGTGCATGCCCGCGTGCCGGTTGAGACCCTCGAGCGAACAACCGACCTTGAGCACCTCGCCCGCTTTGGCGTCTTCCTCGACGCGCCGGCGCAGCTTGGTGGCCGCCTCGGCGATCGGCAGCACGTCTTTGTACTTTGCGGCGAGCGAGGGGTCGCTCTTGACCTTCTTCTTGATCGGCTCGGGGTCCAACATGGCCCCTGAGAGCGTGACCTTGGGGCCCTCCGGGATGAGCTTGGCGAGGTCGTTGGTCTCCGCGACCGACCACCCCATCACGCGGCAGACGTCGCGGACGAGGCCGCGCGCCTTGAGGCTGTGGAACGTCGCGATCTGCCCGACACGGTCTTCCCCATACCGGTCCATCACGTAGCGGATCACCTCGTCGCGGCGATCCATGCAGAAGTCGATGTCGAAGTCCGGCATGCTCACGCGCTCGGGGTTGAGGAAGCGCTCGAACAGCAGGTTGTACTGCATGGGATCGAGGTCGGTGATCCGCATGGAATAGGCGACCAGGCTCCCGGCTCCGGACCCGCGCCCAGGCCCCACGGGCACGCCAATCGTCTTGGCGTGGCGAATGAAGTCCCAGACGATGAGGAAGTAGCCCGGGAACTTCATCCCGATGATGACGTCGAGCTCGTAGTCGAGCCGCTCACGGTACAAGTCTTCGCGCGGTTTGATCCCGCGCGCGCGCAGCTCGACCATGCGCTCGATGAGCCCCGCGTGGGCGACCTTTCGCAGGTAACCCGGGAGGTCCTCCTCGACCTCGGGCGGGAGCTCGAAGTCGGGGAGCTCCGGTTCGCCGAGATCGAGCGTCACGTTGCACATGCTCGCGATGCGTGCGGCGTTCTCGAGTGCCTCGGGGTACTGCTGGAAGTACGGCTCCATCTCCTGCGGGCTCTTGATGAAGAACTCGTCGCACTCGTGCTTCATCCGCTTGGGATCGTCGAGGGTGCGCCCCTGCCCCATGCACATGAGGACCTCGTGCGCGTGCGCCTCCTGGCGATCGACGTAGTGGCAGTCGTTGGTCGCCACGATGGGAACGCCGCAATCCTTGGCGAGCTGCGCGAGGATGGGATTGAGCCGCTCTTGGCTCTCCAAGCGGTTGGGCTGCAGCTCCAGGAAGTAGCAACCCGGCTCGAAGATCGCCTTGTATTCGAGGACCCGCTCCTTGGCCTCGTCGATCTGATCGGCCAGGATGAGGCGCGAGATGTGCCCCGACATGCACGCCGACAACCCAATCAAACCCGCGCTATGCTTGCGCAACGCCTCGCGATCGATGCGGGGGTTGTAGTAGAACCCCTGCAGGTACCCAAAACTCACGAGTCGCTGCAGGTTGCCGAACCCCTCATTCGTGCGGGCGAGCAGCACGATGTGGTAGTTTTTGCGGTCGGTCCGAGCATCCATGGGGCCGTCCGAGAGGTAGGCTTCGCACCCCATGATGGGTTTGACCCCATAGCGTTGGGCTTCCTCGTAGAACTGGAGCGCCCCGAACATGTTCCCATGGTCGGTGACCGCGACGGCCTTCATGCCGCGCTCTTGCACGGTCTTGCAGAGGTCTTTGGTGCGGATCGCTCCATCGAGCAGGCTGTACTGCGTGTGCAGGTGCAGATGCGCGAAATCCGAGGCCGACATGGCGGCTACGCTACCGACGGTCGACGCCCTGCGAAAGGCCGCGCGCCCCCGTTCGTCGCCGGCAGGGACGAGAAACGCCGCTCCTGAGACGGGTGATCTCCCTCGGGATCCGCGCTGCAGGCGGCTCACGGCACCCGCGCCCACGGAAACGACAGGCGGTGTCGCCGAACGTGCGAGTTTTGCGAAGGGCTGGTAGGTTCCGCCCGTTCACGCCCGGAGCTCTCGATGCAACGCACGCTCGCCCTCATCAAACCCGACGCCTTCGCAGCCGGCCACGCCGGCGCCATCACGGCCAAGATCCAAGGCAGCGGCCTCCGCGTGCTCGCGCTCAAGACCCTGCACCTCACCAAGGGTCAAGCCGAGGGCTTCTACGACGTCCACAAAGCGCGCCCCTTCTTCGCCGATCTCGTGGCCTTCATGTGCCAGGGACCCATCATCGCGCTCGCGCTCGAGGGCGACGACGCGATCCGCCGGTGGCGCGAGCTCATGGGCGCGACCGATCCCAAGAAAGCCGCGCCCGGCACGGTCCGCGCCGAGTACGGCGCCAGCATCGAAAGCAACGCCACCCACGGCTCCGATGCCGCGGAGACGGCGGCCTTCGAAGTCGCGTATTTTTTCAGTGGTCTCGAGCTCGTCTAGCGCTCCCCCGACGCTTTCGCCATGAAGCCGCTCATCGCGATTCGCCCGCCCGCCCGCGGGCTTCCTCGCTCGGATCGGCCCCATCTGCGCGACCTCCCTCGCGCGCGCCTTTCGGCGTGGTTTGCGGAGCAGCTGGGAGGACCCAAGTACCGCGGCGAGCAGGTGTTCGAGTGGCTCCACCGTCATCGCGCCGCGAGCTTCGACGCGATGACCAACCTCGGGCTCGCCGATCGCACGCGTCTGCAAGCGGCGTCGAGGATTCCGACGCTCGTCGTGGACACGGTGCTCCGCGCCGCCGATGGCACCCGAAAGCTGCGCCTGCTGACCGAGGACCGCGAAGCAATCGAGTGCGTCCTCATCCCCAACGAGGGTCGCGGCTTCACGCTCTGCATCAGCTCCATGGTCGGCTGCTCGCTCACGTGCCGCTTCTGCGCGACGGCGACCCTCGGGTTCGTGCGCAACCTCGCCACCTGGGAGATCGTCGATCAGGTCTACCGCGCCCAGACGCTGCTCACCGACGAAGCGGGTGACGACGAGTATGCCGGACGGATCACCAACCTCGTCCTCATGGGCATGGGTGAGCCGCTGCACAACTTCCAGCAGGTCGCCGATGCGATCGAGATCCTCACGGATCCGCGCGGAGCCGCCATCGCGGGCCGAAGGATCACCGTCTCCACGGCGGGCCTCGTCCCTGGGATCGAGCGTTTCGCTCGCGAGGGCCTCGCCGAAGACGTAGGCTTGGCGGTCTCGCTCAACGCCACCACCGATGCGACCCGCGACGAGATCATGCCGATCAACACCCGCTGGAACATCGCGACCTTGCTCGCCGCCGTGCGGGACCTGCCGCAACCCAAGCGGCGGCTCATCACCTTCGAGTACGTCTTGCTCGCCGGTGTGAACGACACGGTCGAAGACGCTCGGCGCCTTGCGGGCCTCCTGCGCGGGATCGACGGGCAGGTCAATGCGATCCCGTTCAATCCCCACCCCGGAGCCCCTTACGGGCGCCCTGCGCCGCAGGACATCGTCGCCTTCGTGGACACCTGCCGCGCGCTCGGTCTGCGCGTCCATGTCCGGACGCCACGGGGCGACGACATCGGTGCCGCATGCGGGCAGCTCGCCCGGCAGGATCGAGGCGTGTGATGCCGCAAAGGACCTTGGCGGGCCTAGTCGCGTGCGCGCTCATGGTCGCGGCCGTGCCGTCGAGTGCGGGCGCGGAGCCGACGGAGGCAACGGGCGCGGCCGACGAGATCATCGAGAGCGTCGCGCGGATGGAGAGCGATCCACTGTTCGATCCGGATCTGCGGACCGCGGAACTCCGACGCATCGTGGCGCTCGCCGAGGAACACCCCTTTGCGGTCGCCGATCGTCCGGAGGCCCACGACGCCCGGATCACTGCCCTGCTCGCGCTCGCCGTGCTCGCGCAGCAACGGGGTGCGCGCGACGAAGCCTCCGCGCTCATCGATGAGGTCATCCGGGTCGCGCGCGGCGACGTCGTCCCCGCAGGTTCGCTCGAGCGCATGCTCTACGACCGCCTGGCGCTGCCCCAAAACGCCCACCACGGCAGCCTTCACGTCGCCTGCAAGACCCCTTGCCGCGTCGTTCTCGACGAGCGTGACATCGGACACGGCACGGAGGTCTCGGCGCGCGGGATCCCGTACGGCCCGCATCGCCTGAGCATCCGCGCGCTCGACGAGGCCGGGTACACGCAGACATCGAAGATCGAGCTTGGCGACGGCAGCCCGCGTCACGACGTCACCTTCGAGGATCCCGCCGCGCGCAAGGCCGCGGCCGCGGCCGCAGCCAAGCCCGCAGCACCGATCGCCGCCCCTGCTCCGCCCCCGCCCGCGCCGACGCCCCAGGCCCCCGAACCTGCGTGGCCGATGCCCCGCTGGGTCTCGATCGTCGGCATCAGCCTCGGGGCGGGTACGCTCGCGGCCGGCGGCGTGCTCATCGGTCTCGACGGTCGCTGCTTGGACGGGACCGATCCGAAGCTGGAGCCGCGCTGTGCCGACGTGTTCGACACCATGGCCCCTGGGATCAGCCTCGCGGCTGCCGGCGCAGCGTTCGTGATCGCCTTCTCGGTCACGTTGGCGGTCGGCGACGCGCGCACGAACGCGGCCGCCCGCAAGAACGCCCGCCTCACGCGCGGCGCGGGGAAACCGTGGCGTTGGCCGCTGCGAGCGTCGCGTTAGCGGCCGCGTCGCCCGTGCCGGGCAGCTCCCGTCATGCGGCTCGTTCGACTTCTCTGCGCTTGCGCAGCAAGATGTCCGCGATCTCGAGATCGAGCGGATCGTCGATGTCGATCGAACGCTCGCGCGGCATGACGTACGCCTGCGTCTGCGCGGTGACGAAGGTTCCGTGCTCGGCGAGCCATTCCCGGCTCGCCACATACACGGCTCCGTTGAGCGCATACGCAGGCGGGAGATCCTGGCGTCGCGCCCCGGAGGGCAACCCCTCGAGCAGCGGCGTGAGGGTCCCATCATCGCCCAGACGGACGATGTGATGCACGGGGCGCTCCGTGGGGGCCACCGAGACGACGGCGACACCCCCGTTCGCGATGCACAGCCGGATGCATGCGTCGATGTCTTCACCCGTGCGCAACGGGGAGGTGGGTTGCAGCAACACGACGAGGTCTCCGTACGGTTCCTGTGCGAGCGCGTGCATCACCACGGGCATCGTCGGCGTGTCGTCCTGCGCCAGCGCGAGCGGACGTTGGACGATCGCATCGGCGCCCCAGAGCAGCGCCGTCTCCGCGATGTGACGGTCCTCGGTCGAGACGACCACGCGCTTCGACGCGAGCGACGCACGGGCGGCTGCCAGGGTCCAGGCGATCAGCGGGCGGCCCCCCACGGGGAGGATGTTCTTGCGCGGGATGCCCTTGCTCCCGCCGCGTGCGACCGCCAACGCGAGCACATCGACCGTCCGCGTCATCGCGAGGCCTCTTGCGGGGCCAGATCGTCCTCGCCAAGCGCCTCGTCGGGTTCGAGGTCACGCAGCAGCACGCGCCCAATCACGGACCACAACCGCATGGGGCTCACCCCGCCCGCGGGGCGCTTGGCCACGAGGTCCTCGGGTCCGAGCCGCACGCCACGTTCCAACGAGCGCGCGGCGACGAGGCTTCGGCGGGCAACCTGGCGCTGGGGCAGCTCCGCCTCGCAAGGTCTCTTCTCGGAGCGCCCGAGCGCCGCCTCGATCGTCCGCACCCCGGCGACGAGGGCGGCCCATTCCTCCGGTGTGGCGGAGGCCGCGTGATCGGGGCCCGCGGCGTCGCGATCGAGCGTCAGGTGCTTCTCCACGGCGGCCGCCCCCCGGGCGACCGCCGCCCACGGGACCGCGAGGCCCAAGGTGTGATCGGAGTACCCCACCGGCACGTCGAAGGTCTCGGCGAGCCGATCCATCGCCCTCAAGTGGACGTCCGGCGCAAGCGTCGGATAGGCGGTCGTGCAATGCAGCAAGGTCACGCGCCCGCGCAGCACCTCGCGACCTTCGTCGCTCCGAAGGGCCTCGGCACACGCCCCTTCGCTGGGGCGCGCGCTTGGATCGAGCATGCCGAGCGCCAGCAGTCCGAGCGCATCCTCGACCTCCGGGAGCGTCGCCATTCCCGTGGAGACGATGAGCGGCAAACCCGTCAGCGCCGCGGCCCACAGCAGTACCCCGTGGGTCAACTCCCCGGAGCCGAGCTTGATCCGATGCACGCCACACTCTTCGACCAGCATCCGGAGGCTGTCGCGATCGAAGGGGCTCGACAGAAACTCGATCCCGCGGCTACCGCACGCTTCGACCAGCGCTCGGTGATCCGCGACGCTGAGCTCGAGCCGCTTGAGCATCTCGGCCTGGGTCTCGCCGGACGCCCCGGATCGGCGCTGATACGGGGCCTTGGGCGCGGCGGAGGTCACGAGAGCCTCGGTCTTGAAGCTCTGGAACTTGACGGCATCGGCTCCCGCGCGCGCGGCCGCTTCGACGAGCGCGCACGCCGTGGCGAGCGAGCCCCCGTGGTTGACGCCGGCTTCGGCGATGAGGAACACGGGCGCTTGCGCGACCCGGTCAGGCTGCGATCGCATGCAGAGCCTCCATCGGATGGAACCGCTTGTGCAGCAGGGCGCGCGGATCGTGGATCGCCTCGAGGATCGCCACGATGCGCTCGCTCGCTCGCCCGTCGCCGTAGGGGTTCTCGACGTGTCGCATGTCGAACGCGAACGCCCGGCGGATCGCGGCCACGATGGCGCCCGATTCCACCGGGCAGTCGATGACCGAAGCCGCCTTGGTGCGCCCGCGCTGGCGTCCGCCGAGGTTGACCGTGGGGGTCCCGAGCGAAGGCGCCTCGTAGACGCCGCTCGAGGAGTTCCCCACCAAGACATCGGCGTGTGCGAGCAGGCTCAGGTAGACCTCGTGGGGAAAGGACGCCTGGAACGCGACGTGATCGCGATCCTTCGCATACGCGCCGAGCACGGCGTTGATCGCCGCACCCTGGGCATCGGCATTCGCCGCCACGATCACCACGCCGGTCTCCGGAACGGCATCGAGCGCCGTGAGCACCCGTTCCAGTTGGGCGGTCGCGGGCTCATCGCACAGGGTTTCGGGGTGAAACGCCAGCACGAGGTTACGCGCGCGCGGCCGCAGACCTGCCGCCGCGAAGGCCTCGGCGGCGGAGAGCCGGGGCTTCGCCAGGATCACATCGAGGCTCGTGCTGCCGACGCAGTGCACCGCCCGCGGATCTTCGCCCATCTGGCGGACGCGCTCGGCAGCTTCGGGGTGCGTGGTGAAGTGCAGATGCGAGAGCTTGGTGATCGCGTGACGGATCTGTTCGTCGACCGCGCCTTCGCTGACATCGCCTCCGGCGAGATGCACGACAGGGATCCGCAGGAGCAAACAAGCGGTCGCCGCCGCCAACGTCTCGTAGCGATCCCCGAGCAACATCACGAAGTCCGGCTCGAGGCGCTGGAACGCCTCCGAGAACCCCATGGTGCCGATCCCCACGGACTTCGCGACCGCGAGCTCCGAGTCTCCGAGCTGCATGTCGACCTTCGCGTCGATCGAGAACCCTGCGGCCTCGACGTGCCGATACGTGAGCCCGTGTGCGGAGCTCAGGTGCGCGCCGCTCACCACCGTCTGCAGCCGCATCGAGGGTTCGGCCGCGATGCGCCGCATCGGCTCCACCAAGTACCCGAAATCGGCCCGGCTTCCGGTGACCACACAAACGCGACGGGGCATGCCTCGTCCTACGTTCGACCTTCGGGGCCGCGAGGCCACCCTGGGCACGGTCCATTCTGGGCGCCCCCGCGGACGCGCCGTCACGCCAAGGCCGTTTTGGTCCGCCTACGCGGCGCCCTCGCCCCGCGCTTGCCTCACGGCTCCTGCTGCGAGCCCCTGGCCCAGCGCGCCAGCGCTTTGTCCGGGTTCCCGATCTCCGCGACGGACTCGTAGTACGCGTCCTCCCAGCCGTCCTTGGGCAAGCCCACGAAGAGCATCAGGTTGAGCGGGTACTTGGCGCTGTCGGTGCAGCGACGAAAGTCGTCGCGGAACAAGAATGTGGGCTTACCGAGCGCGATCGCCATGCCGAGCTCGATCATGACGCCTTCGTCCGGTGGGGTGCCGTTGACGACCGCGAAGATCGCATCGCATCGGCGCACGTCGTCGGCATCCTTGTGCGCCACGTGGTAGGCCCAATCGGCGTCCGCGAAGTCCACCTGGTCGTTGCGTGCGAACGGCTCCCAGACCTCGAGCCCGAGCGCCTCGAGAGCACCGACGAACTCGGGCAGCAACGAGGCCTTCGCCTGCTTGGAGAAGCCGTAGGGATTGGCCAGATAGATGCGTCGCGACATGCCCGAGGGTCCTGCCAAGGTGCGCGCCTGGCAGGACTCGAACCTGCGACTTTCGGCTTAGAAGGCCGACGCTCTATCCAGCTGAGCTACAGGCGCATGGTCGGGGCGAGAGGATTCGAACCTCCGGCTTCCTGTACCCAAAACAGGCGCGCTACCAGACTGCGCCACACCCCGTGAAAGCGAGGCCGCAATGTAGCGGACCGTTCGCGCCCGGTCTACTCCCGCGGCACCAAACCGGTGGTTTTCGCGGCACCGAGCCACCCGCAAAGAGCGCGCATGGCGATGCCCCGGTGGGAGAGCTCCGCCTTCTGTGCGGCCGGGAGCTCCGCGACGGTCGGCCCGGCCCCTCCGAGCCAGGCGTGCGGGTCGTAGCCGAACCCGCCGGCCCCCCGGGCCTCCACGCGGACCTGGACGTCCCAGCGCCCTTCGAACAACCGCACGGGGGCATCGCCACCCACCGTCGTCCAGGCGAGCACGCACGTATAGTGCGCAGGGCTCTCCCGCAGACCCAGGTCCGTGAGCGCCTGGACGAGCCGCAGGTTGTTGTCTGCGTCGCTCGCCGCAGGGCCGGCGAATCTGGCGCTGTACACCCCTGGAGCACCGCCCAGCGCGTCGACGCTGAGGCCGGAGTCATCCGCGAGCACGGCCGTCTGCGGAGGCTCGCCGAGATCTCGCAGCCAGTCCGCGATTCCTTGCGCCTTGAGGGTCGCGTTCCCGGCGAAGGTCTCGGCCGTCTCGGCGATCGCCGGCGCGCCCGGGTACGCGCGCAGCCCCACGACCTCCAGCGAGGGGAGCACCTCGTCCAACATCGCGGCGATCTCTTGGATCTTGTGGGCGTTGCCCGACGCGACGACGACCCGGCTCATCGCGCGGCCTCCAAAGCCTGGGCTTGCACCGACTGCAACGCAGAGATCCCGAGGTCCGCGAGGTCGAGCAGGCGCTGCAGATCTTCCCGCGAGAACGGTCGGCCTTCTGCGGTCCCCTGCACCTCGGCCAACCCGAGCCCGCCGATCCGCGCGACATTGAGGTCGACCTCGGCCCGGCTGTCCTCCACGTAGTCGAGGTCGAGCGCCGGGACGAGCTCCCCACCCACGTCCACCAGACCCACGCTCACGGCCGTGGCGAGGCCGCGCAAGGGGTCGACGGCGAGGCCACGTTCCGCCCGCAACCGCCGGAACGCGAGGGCCAGAGCCACGGACGCCCCGGTGATGGAGGCGGTCCGGGTGCCTCCATCGGCGTCGAGCACATCGCAGTCGCACACGAGCGAGAAGCCACCCTCGGGACCGACGAGCCGGGACAGGTCCACGCTCGCCCGCAGGCAACGGCCGATGAGGCGCTGGATCTCTTTGCCGCGCCCTCCGGGATCGCGGCGCACCCGAGTCTGCGTCGATCCGGGCAACATCGAGTATTCCGCGGTCACCCACCCGCCCGCCGTCAACCATTGGGGCGGCTTGGCTTCCAGGCTCACGCTGCACAGGACGCGGGTTCGGCCCATCTGGATGAGGACCGAGGCGAACGCGTGATGGAGGTAGTTCGGCTCGATCGTGCAGGGCCGCAGCGCGTTGGGAAGTCGACCGTCGTGGCGCATTTGCGCCGGGACCGTACACCGGGACACGGCCAAAAAGAAACCGCGGGACCCGCCCCGGAAGGGGTTGGTCACCGCGGTTCTTGCGAGGGCGGCAGCGTGCCGCGACCTCAGGAGGGCATCACCAGGTGCAGCCCATGGCTTCGGTGGCCTTCTTGGCCGCGTCCATGGCGGTCTTGCAGGTCTGGGCGAGGGTTTCCTTGCCCGGGCCTTCCGCAGCGGCCTTCCAAGCCGTGACGGAGTCTTGGAGCGCCTTCTTGGTGGTTTCCTTGGCGGCGTCGGGCATCTTGTCGTCGATGCACTTGAGGTACTTCTCGAAGTACTCGTCGCACTCGGGGATCCCGATCTTGTCGACCGCGGCGTCGCCTTCGGCGGCGGGCTCGGCTGCGGGCTCTTCCTCGGCCGCGGGCTCGGCTGCAGGCTCTTCCTTCTTCTCTTCAACCTTGGCTTCTTCAGCCTTGACTTCCGCCTTCTCTTCCTTCTTGTCGTCGCCAGCGGCGGACTTGCTGTCGCAAGCGGGGGCAGCAAGCAGGACAGCGGAGGTGAACAGGCCGAAAAGCAACTTGGACGTGGTCTTCATCGTTCGGAAAATCCTTGCGGTGTGGTGGAACAAACCTACGCCACACGTCGCGGCCGCGACAATCATGGGATCACCACGGTTTCGTCATGTCGACCCTCGTTGCACATCGGGGTCTGGAGACCAAAGCGCAGTTCTGAGCGGGTCCCTCGCGAACACCCCGGCCGCAGGTGCGAGCGCTGCGACGCGTCGGGTCCACGCCCCCTGGACCCCGCTCTCGGGCCAGTACGAGGTTCTCGGCGCACGGCGACCCTTGCGCGGCCTGTGCGCCAGACTAACATGCGAGGTACCGTGAAGGACCTCTACCAAAGCCTGGGCGTGAGTCGGACCGCCAGCCCCGACGAGATCAAGAAGGCGTACCGCCAGCTCACGCGCAAGTATCACCCGGACCGCAACCCCGGGGACAAAGCCGCGGAGGAGACCTTCAAGACGGCCTCCGGCGCCTACGAGGTCCTCTCCGATCCGGACCGCCGCAAGCTCTACGACGAGTTCGGCGAGGCGAGCCTGACCCAAGGGTTCGATGCCGAGCGCGCGCGCGCCTACAAGCGCGCCCGCTCGCGATACACCGGCTTCTCCGAGGGCAACGGCAACATCTTCGACAGCTACGGAGAAGCGAGCTCCACCTCCTTCGACGATCTCCTCTCGCGGCTGTTCGGCGGCGGACGAGTGCGCAGCGAGGTCGCCCGCGCCGGCTCGGACATCCAAGGCGAGGTCAACATCCCGTTCCTGGATGCGCTCGCGGGTGTCACCGTGCCGCTGCGCGTGGAGAGTCAGGCCGGCCAGGCGCGGACGCTGGACGTCAAGGTCCCCCCGGGCGTGGCCGACGGAGGAAAACTGCGCCTGCGCGGTCAAGGAGGCGCCGGCGACCCTCCCGGGGACATCCTGCTCACGATCCGCGTGCAGGAGCACCCGTACCTGCAGCGCGACGGCAACGATCTGCGCATGTCCCTGCCGGTCACCGCGCTCGAGGCGTACCGCGGGGGTCCCATCGACGTCGACACACCGTGGGGGACGGTCGCCGTGCGCCTGCCCCCCGGCTCGCAGAACGGACAGGTCTTGCGGCTGCGTGGGCAAGGCGTCCGCCTGCACGGGAAAACCGGGGGCGACCTCCTGGTCACGCTCGACGTTCGCCTGCCCAAAGAATCCGGCCATGCCGGGTTGCTCGCCGCGCTCGCCGATCTGCAGGGCGACGAGAACCCCCGGGCAGAGCGCACGCTTTGAACGTGCGTTTTTCGTGGTATTCGCTCCCCATGGCGTTCCACTTGCCCATCGTCGACCGCCCCGAGGGTGCGCCACCCCGCCGCCGCCACCCGGAGTGGCTGCGCGTCCCCATGGCGGGCGGCGAGGCCTACCACGCGCTCAAGCGCCGGGTGACCGAGCTCGGGCTCCACACCGTGTGCCAGAGCGCGGCGTGCCCCAACATCGGCGAGTGCTGGAACAACCGGGCCCTCACCATCATGATCCTGGGGGACATCTGCACGCGTTCGTGCCGGTTTTGCGACGTGAAGACCGGGCGCCCGCTGCCCGTGGACACGGACGAACCGCGGCGGGTCGCAGACCTGCTGGCGGCGCTGGAGCTGCGCCACACCGTGATCACCTCCGTCGATCGCGACGACCTCTCGGACGGCGGCGCGTCGATCTGGGCGCAGACCCTCCACGCGTGCCATGAGGCGGCCCCCTCCATGACCATCGAGGTGCTCGTGGGCGACTTCAAAGGGGCGCTCCACGATGTCGACACGGTGCTCGACGCCAACCCCGACGTCCTCGCCCACAACCTCGAGACCGTCCCGCGTCTGAGCCGTCAGGTCCGCGTCCAGGCCCGCTACGAACGCAGCTTCGCCGTCCTGCGGCACGCCGTGCAGCGCGGCGCGCTCACCAAGACCGGCCTCATGCTCGGGCTCGGCGAGACCGAAGACGAGATCCGTGAGGTCATCGACGGCGTCGCCGAGCTCGGACTCACCATCCTCACGCTCGGTCAATACCTCCAACCCTCGCGCAAGCACCTGCCGATCGAACGCTACGTCCACCCCGACGAGTTCACGGCGCACGCCGAGTACGCGCGCGCAGCCGGGATTCCGCACGTCGAGAGCGGACCGCTCGTCCGCAGCAGCTATCACGCCGAAGGCCAGGCCGAACTCATCGGGCGCCTGCAAGCGAACGCCGGCAAGATCGGGTTCGCCTCGCTCCGCGCCTAGAGCGCCGACCAGTTTGATTTCGCGTGCTGAGGCGCGTCTGGGGCCGTCCGCGGGTAGGAGCGAGGCCGAAGCTGTGTCGGGCACACTGCGAGCGCCGAGCGACACAGCCGTGGGCGGTCCCA
>Ga0315910_10000075_pt1 | contig 140873 bp, 112 predicted proteins | sample EdamamesoilMG_FD_204470 | JGI IMG/M metagenome (GOLD analysis project Ga0315910, IMG submission 204470) | Garden soil microbial communities collected in Santa Monica, California, United States - Edamame soil | ecosystem: Environmental > Terrestrial > Soil > Garden | place: USA: California...
TACCAAGGCCAAGCTCGTCAAACGACGCGCCTACGGCTACATTTCTTTCCGTAACTACCGACTCAGACTCCTAAACGCCTGCGGAAGCTAACCTTTTCGAAGCACCCACCACGGAGCGTGCAGAGCCCCTGAGCTGAGCTCCACGGGAGCCCAAAGCGAGAAGGCCTGGCGCACGAGGCGTCAGGCCTTTTCTCATTTGCCGGCGCTCGGCCGGTTTCCTTGCGTCCCCAAGGGGATTCGAACCCCTGTTACAGCCTTGAAAGGGCCGTGTCCTGGGCCTGGCTAGACGATGGGGACGGGCTTTTTGAAAGCGCGGACCTATAGCGGCCCAGGACGAAGGGTGCAAGGCCCTCCGCAGCGTTCCTTGGGCGCCCCTTGGGACGGGTGAGGGGGAGGCCGACGGCTACCCGGGACGAGCGGGGGGCGCGCGTGGGGCGCAGGCGGGCGGCGGAGCTCGGCTGGGCCGCGGGCTTGGGCTCGGGCCGGGCTCGGATCTGGTGGGGCACGGAGATCAGGGTGCGTCTCGAGCGCGGGACGACCATCACTGGGGGCTCGCTCACGGTTCGCACATGTTTCGCTTCGTCATTTCGGCGGACGCGGGCGCGTTCGATGCGCTGTCTACTCGTGTGGCACGTCTCCTGCTTGAATGCTGCCCCATGGCGATGGGTGTGGGGGCGCCGGGGCGCAGAGTGTACGGGCGAGTGGGGAGACGACGTGGGGGACGCGTCCGCCGCAGTCTGAGTGGCTTTGCTGCGACGCTCCTCGCGGTGGCTTGTGGCTTGTCCCTACCGACGGAGGACGACATCGACGGCGCAGTGGACGAGGCCGTCGACGCGGCAACGGATGCCAGCACGGACCTGGGCCTCGGGGGGAGCGGCTCGCTCGATCCGCTGGCCATCCTGAGCGCGCTTTTCCCTGCACTGTCGAGCGGGGAGATCGCCGAGATCTCGGCCTCGCTCAGCTTGGACGAGATCCTGGCGCTGCGCGATGAACTCGAAGCCGTACGCGAAGAGGCAGAGGAGTTCAGTCGCGAGCTTTTTCAGACTTCCGAAGAGCGGGTGGCCGAGCGTGAGATGGCACTCGCACCGACTGGAGGCTTCCCCCAATCCCCCGAAGTGCTCGGCAGCCTCTGCTACTACGATCGCGAGACGGAGCAGGCATCGTTGACGCTCTCCGGAGTGCTTTCCGGGCAGACGGCGATTCATCTCGAGTCGGAGCAGGTCGGTGTGCTCGTCGATGGCGTGGCGCAGACTGGTTCGCTCCGCTGCCTCCATCAGGGCGAGAGCGTCGACATCGTGCTTTTGGTCGACATCACGGGCAGCATGGCCAGCGTCATCGGCTCCGTGCGCGACTCGGTGATTGCCTTCACCGAAGCGGTGAGGGAAAGCGGGCTCACAGGCACGCTCTCGGTCGTCACTTTTCAGGACACCGTGGGCGTCGATGTGACGTTCCAAGAGCCCGCTCCGGAAGCGAACTACGAGCGCAGTCCGTTCTATTCACCCATCGATATCGCGGACAGCGAAAGCGTGGCCGATTTGCAGGCTTTCGTGCGCGCGCTCGAGGCCAACCGCGGTGCGGACGCACCCGAGAACCTGGCCGGCGCCATCGACTTTGCGCGAAACAGCGTGATCGGCGGCACCGAGGAAGAGCCGACGTTGATCGATGGCCAGAGTGATCCGGTCGGCACGCGGCCTTTCCCCGCGCTCGAGAGCGAGCGCCAGGTGTTCATCGCGCTCACCGACATCACCTTTCACTCCGACACGAGTACGGGGTCGAGCTTGCTGCCCGAGTTCCAGCCACGTCAGGCGCCGATCATTGCCGGCAGTTTGGTGCGCACCGGAACGGTCGTGCACGTCGTCGACCCGAGCTGGGTCGATGGCTACCTCGACCCAGGGAGCGCCTTGGACCGCGAGATCGACGCCGACTATTGGGCCATCGAAACCGGTGGGCTCGGCGAAGACGTCGTGCTCGGCTACTCGCTGCTGGATCTCGAGCTCGTTGCCGTCGCGGAAGACACGGGCCTTTTGGACGTGGTCCTCGACTTGGTGCTCTCGAGCAGCTGCCACTTCGACTTTTCCGCCGACCTGTCAGAGGTGGAAGAGGTCGAAGTGCAGATCGAGGTGGATGGTGAGGTGCACTCCGAGCTGGTCGCCGTCACCGACCTCTTCTGAGGAGAGCGAGTCCTCCGCGCCGCGAAGTGGCCGCCGTGTCGATCGAGCCGCGCTCTTCAGCGCGGCAGCGCGGGCCAAAAGCGCGGCCGCGCAGATCGAGCCGCGCTCCTCAGCGCGGCAGAGGCATCTGAACCACCTTGCCGCCGGGTGGGTTCGGATCGATGGGCGGCAAGCCGAGCACATGGCGCTCGATGACGGGCAGATAGTGGAGCGCCGTGCCTTCGACATGGAGCTCCGAGAAAGGGCCCGGGAAGTAGAGCACGAGCACGTAGATGCCCGCGAACGAGCGCGCGAAGTAGCCGAAGCCCTCGAGGTGCACGAGGCGCCGCACGCTCGATTCTTCGCCGTTGAGGCGTTGGATCCAGCGCCGGACGTCGGCCAGGACCTGCGCGTGCAGGAGGTAGTTGCGGCGGCTTCGCAGGGGCCGGTCCGAGAGGCGCGCAACGAGGCGCTCGGCGCGGCGGCGAAGCTCGCCGGTCAGCTCGTCGAGCGTCGTGGCCCGGTCGGCCTCGCCGAGGCCACCGACGACGGCCAAGTCCACGCCGTGAGCGCGCGCGGCCGTGTCGACTTCAGCAGTCACCAGGAAGCTCTCGAGGTCCTCGCCGGTGTGACGGCTCTCGGAGCATCCCCACAAGACGGGCGATTGCATGTCGATGACGTTGGCTCCGAGCGCGCTGGTGCGACCAGCCAGGGCGGCCAGCTCGTCATCGAGGCGGCGTTGGGCCAGGCGCATCTCGGCGTCGGCGCTGGGCGCCGGAAGGGATAGGCCGGCGTCGAAGAAGGCGGTCGCGAGCTGCTTGAGCCGATGCTCCATGCGCGTGCGATCTTCCGGCGGAGCATCGAACACGGTGACGAGGCGCCAGCCGCCCGGCACGTTGACGAAGACCGCCTCCGGCGCCTCGGGCGGCTTACCGCCAATTTCCAGGCGTGCGTCTCCGCTGCCCATTTCCTGGCGCACGAGGCCCAGGACTCGCTCGATCCCTTCCGTTTTCAATGGACGCCCATCATACCCATCCGGGCGACCGGGGCACACGCGATCGAGAAAGTGCGCTCAGGCGCGGCCTTCAAGGTTCGGGCTGCCAGTTTGCGGGGGGCAAACAGCGCTCCGGAACGGTCAAAGGCGGTGCCTGCACCGGGCCGCCCGGCCGGGGGATGCGGTACACGCGCTTGGCCTGGATGGCGGTCCCGCGCATCCCATTGGCGGCCTGGATGGCTTTCACCGTGGTCCCGAAGCGCTTGGCCAGCTTGCCGAGGGTGTCGCCCTTCTTGGCGCGATAGTTCGTGGTGGCTTGCACCGGATCGACCAGCTCGGCTTCCACCAGGTGAGGGTAGGCGCGCGCCGCCAGGGTTTGCGCTGCGGGGTTGTAGAAGCGGACGTGGAAGTGCGTGGTGTGGCCCCAGAGGTGCCGAACGATCTCGGGGCGCTCGCCGTCGCCCGAAAAGATCCGGCGCAGCCACGGACGATCTTCACCGATGCTCTCGGCGTACAGCCGCAGGAGCCGCTCGATCGACGCGTCGACGATGACCATCTCGACGTCCGTATCCGTGATCAGCGCCCGCAAGAGGGTCCACGTGCGCGGCAGGTCGAGGTTGTCGGCAGTGCCACGACGATACCAGCCGCCGTTCTTCGAGTAATAGAAGCCGAGGTCGACGTCCCGCCCCGACTGGTGACTCTTGTGCGGAGACACATAGCCACCCGCGGGCCGGCTGATGTGGCCGACGTGGAGCGCGGGCGTTCCAGGATGCTTCTCGTGCACCCGTCGCACCGCCCGCTCGAGGTAGGCGACGGTCTCGTGAGTGCCGAACGCGACGTCCGGCGCCACCACTTCGAACAGCCGGGAGGTTTGGAGCGCAACGCCGCCCAAGAGTCGGCCGCGATTCGGCTCGCCGAGCGAGAGGGAGCCGAGTCCACTCGGGTTCTCTGCGACCTGCCGCTCGAGGTCATCGTCGGACATCCCGAGTGCGCGCCGCTCGAGCGGCAGCTGCAGCGTCGGATCGACGTGGGGCAGCTCGGCTCCGGGTCCGGCGGCCCAAGACAGCGCCACGGTGATGCAGGTTCGAGTCAGGAGGGTCAGCACAGCGCAGCGTTCTGCCCTTTCTGCGGGACGGGCGGCCCTGGGTCAAGGCGGGCACCCCCCGCGCAGCGTGCCAAAAACAGTGAGCCGATTGTAGGTATACCGCGCGGCTGGAAGAACTGCCTCCCCGACCGCCTCCGGCCGATGCTAGGAGGGCGCTGAGTCGGCTCTCGCCGACCACGTGCGACTACACGCCATGAACCTCGAACTCATCCAAGATCCGCTCGAGCTCGTCGACGAGTGGCGAGAGCAGGCGCGTGCCGCTGGCTCACGCATTCCGGAAGCGGCCACGCTGGCCACCGTGGGCCTCGACGGAGCGCCTCGCGCGCGCGTCGTGCTCGTGCGCCGCCGGGTCGGCACCGTCCTGCATTTCTTCACCAACTACGAGTCGGACAAAGGGCGTGAGCTCGAGCGCGAGCCGCGGGCGGCCGTTTGCATTCATCACGTCGAGCTGGGGGTGCAGGCCCGCATCGAGGGCACGACTCATCGCCTGTCTGCCGTCGAATCGGACCAGTACTTTCGTGGTCGACCGCGTCTCAGTCAGCTCGGCGCTTGGGCGTCGGAGCAAAGCCGTCCACTCACGAGTCGCGCGGAGCTCGAGGCGCGCCTGGCGGAGGTCACGGCACGTTTCGAAGGGCAAGACGTACCTCGGCCCTCCGACTGGGGCGGGTATGGCCTCCGCGCTGAGCGGGTCGAGCTTTGGACGGACCGCGCCGGCCGCCTGCACGAGCGGGCTCGCTTCACGCGGGCGGACGGGGCTTGGCAGTCGGCGCTGCTCTGGCCTTGAGAAAGGCCCCTTCCTCGGGCCCGCGGCCTTCTGTACCTTGAGACCCGATGAGGGTCCGTACGCGCGCCATCGGCATTTTGACATCGGGCGGTGACTGTCCCGGGCTGAACGCCGCCATTCGCGGTGTGGCCAAGGCAGCGATCCATTACGGCATCCAGGTAGTGGGCATCCAGGATGGATTTCGCGGCTTGGTCGAGAATCGGACCATCCCGCTCGACACCAGGGCCGTGAGCGGACTGCTCACCGAAGGCGGCACGCTGCTCGGGACGTCACGCGACAAGCCTCACAAAATGGTCATGGGCCGCAAGGTCATGGACATGACGGACGTTGCAGTCGCCAACATGAAGCGCATGAACATCGACTGCCTCGTCTGCTTGGGGGGCAACGGCACGGCCAAGAATGCCTGGCGGTTGCGGCAGGCGACGGACATTGGCGTCATGACGCTACCGAAAACGATCGACAACGACGTGGGTCACACGGACATCACGTTCGGCTTCGACTCGGGCATGCGCATTGCCACCGAAGCGATCGATCGCCTGCACACCACGGCCACGAGTCACCACCGAGTCATCGTGTGCGAGGTCATGGGTCACGACGCCGGCTGGCTCGCACTCGGTTCTGGCATCGCTGGTGGCGCAGATGTCATCCTGATCCCAGAAATTCCCTACGATCTGCAGGTGGTGGCTGACCATCTCGTGAGCCGTCGCAAGAGTGGCAAGCGCTTTTCGATCATCGCCGTAGCCGAAGGAGCCAAGTCCAAGAGTGAGGTGCTGCGCGCCGCCGAAGTCTCGGAAGAGGACCGGAAGAAGGCCAAGAAGGAGAAGCAGGAAAAGCAGGCACTGCTGAGCGCGTCGGAGGGGCCGGACGGAGGCGCTGAGGTCGAGGGCTTTCACCTGGTGCAGGAGTCCGTGGCCAGCCGCATCGCACGCCAGCTGCAAAGGCTCACCGGTGTCGAGGCGCGAGTGACCTCACTCGGTCACGTGCAACGGGGCGGGCAGCCGACCGCCAACGATCGCCTGCTGGCAACCCGGCTCGGGACCAAGGCCGGCATGCTGCTCGCCGAGGGCGTGTACGACGTCATGGTCGCCCTGCAGGGGACGGAGACGGTGCCCGTGGCGCTCGAAAAGGTCGCCGGCGTGAAGAAGCTCGTGCCGGCGGATCACCCATGGATCGAGGCGGCGCGCTTGGTCGAGACCTCGTTCGGCGCGTGACGCCGTTTGGGCAGCTGACCTGGTCCGGGTATGCTCGCCGAGCGAGAACTGTCGATGACGGACCCTGTCGATCGTGAAGAGACCCTGTTCGAAGGCCACCCGGCCGTGATCCCGAGTGCTTTCGTGCTGCTCTTGGTCGTAGTGACCATTGGGCTTTGGCTCATCGCCGCCCTGCTGGAGTCCAAAGGCAAGAAGTACCGATTGACGACGAAGCGCATCGTGGTCGAGACGGGCATTCTGGGGAAGCGGCTCGAGCAGATCGACCTCTATCGGGTGAGCGACTACAGCGTGGATCGGCCATTTTCTCAGCGGTTGATGGGCACGGGCAACCTCAACCTGAAGACCGTGGATCGCACCACACCGAACCTGGACATCAAAGGCATCAAGACGGACGTGGTGGCCCTCTACGAGCGCTTGCGTCAGGCAACCGAGGCCGACAAGCGCGCCCGCGGCGTGCGCATGGTCGACTACGAGTGAGCATTCGCCCTCGCTTGGACCGCCCGAGCCCCGTTCATGAGTATGAAATCGCTACCTCGGGCCGCGGCCCGAGCGTGACGGCTTCCGCGCTATTTCGAATGTTTCTTGCGCCCGAGGGCCGAGACCCATAAAACCCCCGCCTCTACCTCTGCTGGGGAATGCGGGGTGAGTTCGTGGGAGTTTGGGAAAAGCAATGACGACTAGCCTCGAGGCGACGGCGAGCGCCGCGCACGACACCATGCAAAGTGAGTTCGATCTGGCCCTGCCGGATCTGTCCACGGTCCAAATGTTGGGCTTCGACGGGCACACCTTGCTCCTGGGCGGCATCGTCGTGTGTTTCTTCGGTCTCTTGTTCGGCCTGGTGACCTTCAACCAGCTCAAGAACATGCCGGTGCACGAGGAGATGAGGAAGATCTCCGAGCTCATCTACGAGACCTGCAAGACCTACCTGCTGACGCAGCTCAAGTTCATCGGCATTCTCTGGGTCTTCATTGGCGCCGTGATCGTCGCCTACTTCGGGCCGATCCATGGCAAGTCGTTCGGTGAGATCGCACTGATTCTGGCGTTCAGCTTGATCGGCATCGCTGGCAGCGTGGCCGTCGCAGCCTTCGGCATCCGGGTGAACACCTTCGCCAACTCGCGCACGGCGTTTGCCGCGCTCCGCGGCAAGCCGTACCCCGTCTATCAGATCCCGCTGCACGCGGGCATGAGCATCGGGATGCTCCTCATCTCGATCGAGCTCTTGCTGATGCTCGCGGTGCTGCTCTTCATCCCGCGGGAGCTGGCCTACAAGTGCTTTTTGGGCTTCGCCATCGGCGAGTCGCTGGGCGCGAGCGCCTTGCGCATCGCCGGCGGTATCTTCACGAAGATTGCGGACATCGGCTCCGACCTGATGAAGATCGTCTTCAACATCAAGGAAGACGATGCCCGCAACCCTGGCGTCATCGCCGACTGCACTGGCGACAACGCCGGTGACTCCGTGGGCCCCACCGCGGACGGCTTCGAGACCTACGGCGTGACTGGCATCGCGCTCGTGAGCTTCATCCTGCTCGCCGTCAAAGATCCGGGCGTGCAGGTTGCCCTGATCGTCTGGCTCTTCGTCATGCGCGTCCTGATGGTGATCGCCTCCGGCGTCTCCTACCAGCTGAACGAGTTCATTCAGAAGCCTCGCTACCGGGACGCCGTCACGATGGACTTCGAGGCGCCTCTGACGTTCCTCGTCTGGCTGACCTCGATCATTTCGGTCGGCATCACCTACGTCGCTTCCTACCTCCTCATCCCGAATCTCGGTGGCGATCCGAGTCTGTGGTGGAAGCTCTCGACCATCATCACCTGCGGCACGCTGGCTGGTGCCATCATCCCGGAGCTCATCAAGGTCTTCACCTCGCCCAAGTCCGCGCACGTGCAGGAATGCGTGGAGGCCAGCAAGGAAGGTGGGGCGTCCTTGAACGTGCTCGCCGGTCTCACGGCCGGTAACTTCAGCGGTTACTGGATGGGCGTCGTGCTCGCGGTGCTCATGGGAACGGCCGCTTGGGTGGCCGAAGGGTTCCCGCCCGGCATGATGCTGGCGCCCGCCGTGTTCGCGTTTGGTCTCGTGGCCTTCGGGTTCCTCGGTATGGGTCCGGTCACGATCGCCGTCGATTCCTACGGCCCGGTCACGGACAACGCCCAGTCCGTCTACGAGCTCTCGCTCATCGAGGATGTTCCCAACGTCTCCGAGGAGATCAAGGCCAAGTTCGGATTTTCGCCCGACTTCGAGCGCGCCAAGCACTTCCTCGAGGAGAACGACGGCGCGGGAAACACCTTCAAGGCCACCGCCAAGCCCGTGCTCATCGGTACGGCCGTGGTGGGCGCCACGACCATGATTTTCGCCACCATCATGGCGCTCACCAAGGGGCTGAGTGACACGGTTGCGATCTCGAAGATGTCGCTGCTGCATCCGCCCTTCCTCCTCGGCATGATCCTCGGCGGCGCGGTGATCTATTGGTTCACTGGGGCTTCGACGCAGGCCGTGTCGACGGGCGCCTACCGCGCGGTGGAGTTCATCAAGCGCAACATCAAGCTCGACAGCGCAGCCAAGGCCGCGTCCACCGAAGACAGCAAGGCCGTGGTGGAAATCTGCACGCGCTACGCGCAGCGCGGCATGTTCAACATCTTCCTCACGGTGTTCTTCGCTACCCTGGGATTTGCCTTCTACGAGCCGTACTTCTTCATCGGCTACTTGATCGCGATCGCGCTCTTCGGCTTTTACCAGGCTGTCTTCATGGCCAATGCGGGTGGCGCCTGGGACAACGCCAAGAAGGTGGTGGAGGTCGAGCTCCACGCCAAGGGTACCGAGCTGCACAACGCTACGATCGTCGGCGATACGGTGGGCGACCCATTCAAGGACACGAGCTCCGTGGCCATGAACCCGATCATCAAGTTCACCACGCTGTTTGGCCTCTTGGCCTTGGAGCTGGCCGTCTCGCTCGCGGAAAACGTCACCTTGGTGCGCGCGCTCGCCTGGGGCTTCTTCGCCGTGAGCGCCTACTTCGCCTGGAAGTCCTTCTACGGCATGCGCATCCACTCCGGCGACACGCCGCGTCGCCGCGAAGCCGCCGCTCCTGCGGAATGATGATCCGAGCCCGCGCCTCTCGCCCGCCGGACCGAGGTCAGCTGGCGGGCGACAGGTGCTGGAGCATGATGCGGAGGAGCCCGTCGGGATTGTCGACGTGGACCCAATGTCCCGCGTCGGGAAGTTCGTGAACCCGAACGGCTCCCCCTTGGGGCAAGTGCGCCGCACGCTCGCGCATGGATCCGCTCCAGCGGTCCGAGTGCTCGGCCACCAAGAGCTCGAAGCGCGGAGTCTGGTGCGGATCCGCCAAGCTGACGTCGTGCAAGAACGGCCAGAGATCGGTGGTGAAGTAGTCCGCGAGGAGCGCGTCGATCGCGTCCAAGTCGAAACGCCAGCTCAAGCGACCATCGCCGCCTGGCTCTCGGTCCAGGCTCATGACGAGCCAGTTCGAGAGGCCCGAGCTCAAGCCGTGGCCGAGGAGCTTCTGAGTGGCTTCGGCCCGCGAAGCGAATGGGCCCGGATAGAGGCGGAGTGCGCCGAGCACCCGCAGCACCTCGTGCTCGAGTGAAGGGGTTTGAGGCCCCGGATCCGAGTCGAGCGCCCACACTTGTCGGAGCCCTGCGCGGCCGGAGTGCTCGGGCACTTGCACGGCATGGCGTCCATAGTTGAGCGCCACCTTTCCGCCGAGCGAGTGCCCCACGACGTAGCTGGGGAAGCGGCCGAACTCCTGCGCGAGCTCCACCAGATCGCCCGCGCACGCGTCGAGCGTGTGAGGCGGCGGCGCGCCGAGCGAGCGGCCATGATAGCGGAGGTCGATGAGGGCGAAGGCGATGTCCGGGCGCGCCTCCTGCAGACGCTTGGCAAAGCTGCGGAAGTTGTGACCGGCGCCGAGCACCCCATGGAGCACGAAGGCGAGGTGAGGCGCGTCTGGCGCGCCGACGAGGATGTGGTGGGGGATCACGCGGAGATCTCGGAGACGGCAAAGATGGCGTCGACCTCGACGGAAGCGCCGAGGGGCAGGGCAGCGACGCCAATCGCAGAGCGGGCGTGGGCCCCCTCTGCGCCCAGGATGTCGAGGAAGAACTCCGAGGCGCCGTTCAGCACGAGGTGTTGTTCCGAGAATCCGGGCGCCGACTGGACGTAGCCCGCGACGCGCAGCAGCCGCTGGACCCGCGACGCGCCGCCGACATCGCGCAAGAGGACGCGGAGGATGTTGGCCGCACAGAGCTCGGCGGCCAGCTTGGCCGCGGCCACGTCCAAGTCTGCGCCGACCTGCCCAAGGCTGACGAGCTGTCCGCCCCGGATCGGGAGGGCTCCAGATACGTAAGCGACACCCGCATGGACGACGACCGGACGGTAGAGCGCCGCCGGCGCCGGAATGTCGTCCAGGGGAAAGCCACGCGCCTCCAATCGGCTGCTCCAATCGTTCACGGCGAGGTCAGCTCTAGCGCGGCCTTGGGGCGCGAACCAGGGGGCGAGGTGCGTCGCCTGACGGGCTCCCCGCCCGCGTCTGCTCAGCGCGCTGGTCTCTTGCTGGCGAGAAGCGCTAGTCTACGCGCAATGGAAGCCGGAGGCAGTTCGACCGACAAGATGTTTCGCCAGCTGGAGCGATTTCGTCAGGTGTGGGTCAAGCAGGGCTGGAGCTGGGACTACCGCGTCAACTGCGTGGCTTCGTCGTTCCACGTCGACATGACGAAGGAGGCCGAAGCGGCACTCAGCCAGACGTTCGGCGAGATCTACGACCATCGCACGCTCAGCCGCGCGCCCGACTACATCCAAGAAGTGGCCGAAGCGGTCGGCGGCATTCGCGCTGATCAAAAAATCTACACCGCGCGCACGGGCGGCCGTCTGTCGCCGTTTGCCTTGTGGTGGCCGTGGGGCGACGAGACCACCATCAGCTTGCGCATTGGGCTCGCCGGGTATTCGAGCGACCACGACTTCCAGCGTCTGCAGACCGAGTTCAACGCGATCAGCTGACGCCGCTCGGGCGAAACTGCAGACTAGCTGCGCTGCTGCCGAGGCGCCGCTGCATTCCAGGCATCGTCCTGGCGTGGAGGGGAGCGGCAGGGCCGGGCGAGCCTTTGCGGCCTACTTGCTGAGCGGGATGGGCGCCCAGAACAGGCGCAAGGTGCTCGCCGAGCCTTCGCGTGAGAAGCCGGTGAGGCCGAAGAGCACGTTCCAGAAGTGCCCCGACGGCGACTGGCCGTAGCTGAGGAGCGGGAGCAGGTGAAACTGCCAGCTCTTGCCGTTCGGATAGCGGCGCTCCGAATAGTACGTGTTCAGGACGATCTGGTGGAGGGTGTCGAGGGTGCGGTGTCGCACGAAGAGAGCTGCGGCCACCGTCGTCCGTGAGCGTGCCGACACGAAATCGAAGTAGAGCGGGGCCACCACGCTGTGCCGATTGTTGCCGTCCTTCGCGAAGAAGACGAGCGGATAGAGCTCGAGCGTGTGTCCTCGCGGATGGGTCGCGTAGTGGAAGAGTGGCGTAATGCGGGTGGACGAGCCGAGACCGTAACGCTCGCTGTGAGCCCAGAACGGAAAGAACACGGTGGTCGAGTCGCGTGGGCTCGTGTTCGTGTAGAGGAACGGGAAAAGGAGCTTGCGATCGAGTCCGATGCGCGGGTCCCGGTGATGCCAGAAGAGCGGCGTGATCATGTCGAGCTCCGTCTCGCCGCGATGGCGGGCGTAGCCCCAGGTCACGAAGGTGCGCTGTCCGTGGTCGCCGACCTGGTTCAGGAACAGCGGAGTGATGAGCAGGCTGGCGTCACCCTTGTGCCCGTAGTGGAAGAGCGGGGCAATCGTGGTGTGACGCTCGTTCTTGCCAGCGATGCTCCAGTAGATCGGGATCAGGTGGAAGAGGTCGCGCTCGAGCTTGTGCTCGCGGAAGTACGGCCCATAGACGTTGAGCCAGTACTGGCTACGCGAATCGTAGCGGTAGTAATGGAGGAGCGGCGGGACGACCTCGTAGAGACGACGTTGGTTCTGGCCGAAGAAGTAAAAGGGCGCGAGACCGAGGTCGATGTCGTGAGCTGATCGGGTGTCGCAGTGGCTCCCCCCTTTCCAGCTGCAGAAACCGGGGCCGATCAGGTTGAAGCCGCCCTTCGCGCTCGCGTTGAGCGAGGTGAGGAGAGGGGGGATCAGGGTGTAGCCGCCGACCTTGCGGCGTCCGGTCGCATAGAGCGGCAGGAACCAGTCGTCGGATTCCGTTTTGGTTCGGCGGTTGAAGAACGGGCCGACCAACGTCGAGCGCGACTTCTCGATCGGGTTCCGCAGGTTCCAGAAGAGCGGGAAGAGCACGTCGTCCGCGTGCTCTGCGGAGCGCCGGTTGTAGTAGAGGCCGCCGTAGATGGAGGCGCGGTCCGGCACGTTTGGACGACTGAGCGACGGCTTGATGCGTTCGGCCCAAATGGGAAAGAGCACACGGTAGCGGTAGGCGCCGGCGCGCTCGTTGTAATAGAGGCCGTAGTACTGCCGCTTCGCGTCCTCGCCGGTGCCTCGTGACTCGACGTCGGCGTCGCTGCCGATGCGCGCCGCTACTTCGGGGCTGATCGCCAGCGGGTCTGCGGGCAACGATGGCTCGTTGCCCGCAGGCAGGGTGGATTCGGTGCCGCCTTCGGCGGCGTGCGTCTCGGGGCCTTCCTGTCCGCTCGGCGCGCTGCCCTGCTTGCCGGGTTGGGGGGCGGCTCCGAGCGGTGCCACGTCCGGCAGGTTGCCTTGGGCCAGCGCCTGGTGGGGGAGGATGCAGAGACCGGTCGCCTGGAGAGCCGCGAGGAGCAGCTGGCGCAGCCAAGTGCGAGGTGCGCGCTGGGGGATCACTCGCTTCGGTCCCCGTCTGCGCCGGGCTCGGGCGCCGGCTGCGCGAGGAGGTCAGACACGCGGCTCGCTGCGTCGTCGAGGGAAAGCTCGACTTGCTCGTGACGCGCGAGATCCTTGCATTGGATGCGGCCGGCGGCGAGCTCCGCCTCACCGAGGACCAGGCAAAGGCGCGCCTCCATGCCGTTGGCGCGCCGGAGCAGGCTTTTCAGCGAGCCACCCCTGCCGTCGAGCTCGACGCGATGGCCCGCGCGACGCAGTGCTTCGGCGAGCACCAAGCAGCGATGCGTCGGCGCTTGGCCGAGCGGCGCGAGAAACACGAGCGGTGGGCGCGCTGGAGCCGCGTCGGAGAGTGCGAGGAGCACGCGCTCGAGCCCCATGGCAAAGCCGATGGCGGGCGTCTTTTGGCCGCCGAGACCGGCGAGCAGGTCATCGTAGCGACCCCCGCCGAGGATGGCATTTTGCGAACCGATCTCGCCGGACGTCGCGGTGAGCTCGAAGCAGGTGCGCGTGTAGTAGTCGAGGCCTCGGACCAGGCGCGGATCGATCACGTACGGAACGTCGAGTGCATCGAGCGCTGCCAAGAGCCCCTGCCAGTGCGTGCGATCGTCCTCGCTCAGGCAGTCGAGGAGCACAGGCGCGCCTTCACAGGCCGCCTGGTCTCGCGGATCCTTCGAGTCGAGGATGCGCAGCGGATTGTCGCCGAGCCGCGCCTGCGCATGCTCGCTGAGCGCGGCTTTCTTCGGCTCGAAGAAACGCACCAGCTCGTCGCGATAGCGGGAGCGCGCTTCGGCTCCGCCCAGCGTGTTGATGGTCATGCGGACGCCCGGCAAGCCCAAGCGACGCGCCAGCTCGACCAGCATGGCGATCATCTCGGCGTCGGCGATGGGCCCTGCGTCGCCGTAGAGCTCGCAGCCGGCCTGATGGAACTGACGGTAGCGGCCGCGCTGGGGTTGCTCGGCGCGAAACATCGGCCCGAGGTAGTACCACTTGGTGACGGGCTCTTTGGCGTGCTGGCTCTCGGCGATGTACACGCGCGCAGCGCTGGGCGTGCCTTCGGGCCTGAGCGCGAGGCTCTCGCGCTCGCGCGCGAGCAGGAACATCTGTTTCTGCACGACTTCGCTCGTCTCGCCCGTCGACTTTTGGAAGAGCGCGAGTTCTTCGACGAGTGGCGTGCGCAGCTCGGAGAAGCCGTACGTCTCCACTGTTTGGCGGAAGATCGACTCGAGCCGCTGAAAGCGGCGCGCCTCCTCGGGCAGGATGTCGTTCATCCCTTTGACAGAGCGGAGTTTCATGGGGGAAGGGCCGCGGCGATCCGGTCGGGTGGGGGCTTATGCAAAGACCTGCGCATCCGGTCAAGCAATGGGGCGGATTTCGGTGTAGACCGAGCACGTGGAGACCGGCACGGGTCGGGTGGCGGCGCTGGACTACGGGCAGGCCCGGATTGGGCTCGCCATTTCGGACGAGCTCGGGTTCTTGGCCCACCCACGCCCCTTTGTCCCGGCGCGCCCCCTCGAGCGGGCCTTGCGGGAGCTTCGGGCCTGCCTGCGCCGGGAGGGAGTGAGGCACGTGCTTCTGGGGCTGCCCCTCGGGCTCGACGGCTCCGAGGGGCTGGCAGCAGGCCGCGCTCGCAAGTTCGGGCAGGCCTTGACCGAGGCGGTGGGGCTGTCCATCGAGTACGTCGACGAACGGCTCTCCACCGTGGGAGCCGCGGCTCTTCTCCGGGAGGCCGGGCACGATGCGCGTGGAGCGCGCGGGCGCGTGGACAGCGCCGCGGCTGCGCTCCTGCTGCAGGCCTGGCTCGACGGGAGGCGCTCCGAGTGAGCGCAGCGCGTCGTAGTCGACCGAGCGCGCGAGCCAGGCGCAGCAGCCGTCGGCCCAGCGGGGAGCGCGGGGCGACTCCCTCTGCGCCCAGGCGGCGGCAGGTATTGCGCTGGGCTCTGGTGCTGACGGCGGCTGCGATCTGGGGCTGGGTCGGGCTCTTCGTCTGGGGGCTCCTGCCTGCTTCCTCGGCGGTGCTGCCCCCCCGTCGCGTCAGTCTGCGCGGGAGTGAGCGACAGGCGGCCGCCCAGACGCTCGGCGCGGCTGGGCTCATCGACTCGCCGCACCTGATGGCGGCGTATTGGGCCTTGGTTGCGCCGGCCGCAGCGATTTCTGCCCGCGATCACTGGCTGGGCGGCGGCCGCAGCCCCAGGCAGCTCGTCGCGACGCTCGCCGACCGGGGTGGCCCCGTCTCGCGAGTCGTGCTGCCGGAAGGGGGGTCGAGCTTCGAGCTCGGCGAGCGTCTGGCGCGCGCGGGCGTGTGCGACAGCGGCGCCTTTCTCGAGGCAGCGCGGGATCGCCGCCTCCTCGACGAGCACCGTGTGCCAGGAGACGGGGTCGAGGGCTACCTGTTTCCCGAGTCGCACGAGTTCCGGCAAGACGAACGTCCCGAGCGGGTGCTCGCGCGGTTCTTGGCGGAAGGGCGCCGTCGTTTGGCCGCCATCGAAGAGCGCTACCCCCTCTTGGATGAGCACCGGACGCTCGGCTTGGGCTTTCGCGAGGTCGTCATCTTGGCGTCCATCGTGGAAAAGGAGACCGCGCGTCCGGCCGAGCGCCCACGCATCGCGCGCGTCTTCTTGAATCGACTCGGCAACCGCACGGGTGAAACGGGCGGGCGACTCGAGAGCGATCCGACTTCCGTTTACGGTTGCCGCGCGCTCGGCGCGCTCGCACCGGCGAGCTGCACCCAGGTTCAGGCGGGCGTGTCGCCGGCGCTGATCAAGGACGAGCAGAACCCCTACGGCACCTACCGGCGCGCGGGGCTCCCGCCCGGCCCCATCGGCAATCCCGGGGAAGCCGCGCTGGTCGCGGTCCTGCGCCCGGCCAGCGGCGACGAGCTCTATTTCGTCGCCGATGGGCAAGGGAATCACAGCTTTAGTCGCACCTTCGCCGAGCACCGCGCTGCCGTACAGCGCTTGAAAGCGCTACGCCGCCCGGCATCGCCTTGAAGGGGTGCCGACCCTCTCGGCCCCTGCTCGCAAGGCCGTCTTGACCGCTGTCTTCGCGGGCGCTCCGTGGTAGACCGCCGCCGCCCCGGCAGCGCCCACGTCACGCGGCGCCCGAAGATGTTCGCTATGCAAGCTCCGTCCACTAGTCAGGCCAATTCCCCCACCTCTGCGTCCGACGCCATTGCTCAGAAGGCCATTGCTTGCCTTGCGATGGACGCCGTCGAGAAAGCCGCAAACGGCCACCCCGGCGCCCCCATGGGCCAGGCGGTGATCGCGACGGAGCTCTTCGCTCATCACCTCGTCTACTGCCCGGAAGAGCCCAACTGGCCCAATCGCGACCGCTTCGTGCTGTCCTGCGGCCACTCGTCGATGCTCCTCTACTCGGTCCTTCACCTGACCGGCTACGACGTCACGATCGATGACCTCAAGAGCTTCCGGCAGTTCGGTGCCAAAACGGCTGGCCATCCCGAGCACGGCTATGCGCCGGGCATCGAGACCACCACGGGCCCTCTCGGTCAAGGTGTGGGCAACGCCGTCGGCATGGCCATCGCCGGCAAGATGGCCGCAGGACGCGTGTCGACGCCCGGCGTGTTCGACTACCGCGTCTACGCCCTCTGCTCCGATGGCGACCTGATGGAGGGCATCTCCTACGAGGCCATGAGCCTCGCGGGGCACCTCGGCCTCGACAACCTCATCCTCATCTACGACGACAATCGCATCACGATCGACGGCTCGACCGATCTCGCCTTCGGCGAGGATGTCCTCGGCCGCGCCCGTGCGCTCGGCTTCGACGTGCAAGCGGTCGACGGTCATGACAGCGCCGCGGTCGGTCAGGCGCTCGAGCGCGCCAAGTCAGCGGGTCGCCCGGCCCTGATTGCGGCGCGGACGCACATTGGTTTCGGCGCCCCCAACAAGCAGGGCAAGTCAGCCGCCCACGGCTCGCCGCTCGGCGCAGGCGAGACCGCAGCCACCAAGGCCGCGTGGGGTTGGCCCGCCGAGCCCGCGTTCCACGTGCCAGACGGTGCCTATGCAGCCTTCCGCCCTCAGCGCGAGAAGAACCGGGCCGCCTTCGAGGCCTGGCAGAAGCGCGTGGCCGATTTGCCCGCTGTCGAGCGTCAGACGCTGGACGCGCTGCTGAACAAGCCCGTTCCGCAAGATCTGTTCGCCAAGCTCTTGGCCGGCGTGAAGCCCGCCAACGAGGCGACGCGCAGCCTCTCCTCCGGTTTGCAGCAGATCGTGGCGCAGCACTGCCCCTCGTTGATTGGCGGCAGCGCCGATCTGCAAGCGAGCGTGAAAACGACCATCAAGGGCAGCCCCTTCCTGGCCCGCGGCGAGTATGCCGGCCGCAACATCCATTTCGGCATTCGCGAGCACGCGATGGGGTCGATCTTGAACGGGCTCGCTCTGAGTGGAAATTTCACGCCTCTCGGTTCGACCTTCCTCATTTTCGGCGACTACATGCGGCCGCCGATGCGTCTGGCTGCTCTGATGGAGCAACAGGTCATCTACGTGCTCACGCACGACTCGGTGTACCTGGGCGAGGACGGCCCGACTCACCAGCCGGTAGAGCAGCTTTGGACCATGCGCCTCGTCCCCAACCTGCACGTGTTCCGTCCCGCTGACGCGTTCGAGTGTGCCGCGGCTTGGGCTTACGCCATGGCTCGGACCGATGGCCCCACCGTTCTCGCGCTCACGCGGCAAGAGATCCCGCCGATTGAGCGTCCGAGCGGCTTCGATCCGGCCGTGCTCCTGAGCGGTGCCTACGCAGTATCCGACGAGGCGAATCCTGAGCTGGTGTTGATGGCCACTGGCTCCGAAGTCAGCGTGGCGCTCGAGGCGAAGCAGCTCCTGCAGGGCAAAGTGCGCGTGCGCGTGGTGTCGATGCCGTGCGTGCAGGCTTTCATGGCTTGGTCGCCGGAGCGGCAGGCCGCCCTCCTGCCCCCGGGTGTTCGTCGCGCCAGCCTGGAGCTCGGCGTCACGTCCCCGTGGCGCGCCCTCACCGGCTTGGACGGGATTTGCATCGGAGTCGACCGATTCGGCATGTCGGCGCCTTACGAGGTCATCCAGAAGGAACTGGGCCTCGATGCCCCTGCCGTGGCCGCGCGGATTCTCCGCGAAATGGGCCGCTGACGAGCTCGAGGCCGCCCTTCGGGGCGGCCGCCGCGAACGTGGCCGAGGGCGGCGGAGGGGCGCGGCCCTCCGCCCGCTTGCAACTTCTTTCACTTCGCGGGCCTTGTCGATGTAAGGCGGGAGGGTCACCATGTCCTTGGCCCTCGCCGTGTCCAACCTGCCCATCGTTCTCGTCCCGCACCCGCACATCCGCGTCGACAAGAAGATCCTCGGCGGCAGCCCCCACGTGTCGGGATCTCGTGTGCCGGTGCGCCGTCTGTACGCGTTCTACCGGAGCGGGACACCGATCGAGAAGATTCTCAAGCGCTATCCCCAGCTGTCGCCGGCCAAGGTGTTCGACGCCCTGGCCTTCGCGCTCGACAATCCCGAGGTCATGGATGCCGACATGGAGCGCGAAGTGGAGCTGATCGAGGGCCGCGACATGCGCCGCGCCAAGCGTCTCCCCGGTCTGCGTCAGGTCGAGCTGCCGTTCATGGGTCCTGCCGACGAGGGCACGGATCCTCCGCGACGCTGACCCGCTCGAGCGTTAGCTCTTGGCAGCGCGCCCGGCGTCCTTCTTCGCCGCGGCGGCCAGTTCGCCAACCATTTGCCGCAAGACGGCTTCATCTGGGCCTTCGGCCATGATGCGAAGCTTCGGCTCGGTGCCGCTCCAGCGGACCAGGATGCGCCCCGATTTTTTCAGGCGCTTTTCCATGGCTGCGATGCCACTCGACAGGAGCGACATGTCCTCGAGCGGCATGCGCTTGGGCAGCAAGATGCTCTCGAGTACCTGGGGCATGCGCTCCATCACGGTGCAGAGCTCGCTCATGGGGCGCTCTTCACGCGCCATGATGGCCAGGATCTGCAGCGCCGCCACGCAGCCATCGCCGGTGGTGGCATGGTCGAGGAAGACCAAATGTCCCGATTGCTCGCCGCCCAGTGTGAGCTTGTTCTTGCGCATGGCCTCGACCACGTAGCGGTCGCCGACGGCGGTGCGCAGCAGCTTTCCGCCGCGCGCTTCCAGCGCGCGTTCGAGGCCGATGTTGCTCATCACCGTTGCCACGAGCGTGTTCTTGCGCAGACGCTTCTCTTCCAAGAGGCGCGTTGCACAAAGGGCCATCACCGCGTCGCCGTCCACGATGGCACCCTTCTCATCGACCAGGATGACGCGATCTGCATCGCCGTCGAGAGCAATGCCCAGCTGGGCTTTGCGGCGGATCACTTCTTTTTGCACGTGCTCGGGATGCAGCGCGCCGCAATCACGATTGATGTTCTGTCCGTTCGGGTGAACGCCGAGCGCGATGACGTCCGCGCCGAGCTCGGCGAATACGGCAGGCGCGACCTTGTAGGCAGCGCCGTGGGCCGCATCGACGACCACGCGCAGACCGTCGAGCCGCAGGTCTGCGGGGAACGTGCCTTTGGCGTGCACGATGTAGCGTCCGCCGGCATCTTCCATGCGGTATGCCGTGCCGACGGCGGCACCGGTGGGCCCATGGCCGAGCTCGTCGCTCTCGAGCAAGCGCTCGAGCTCGAGCTCATCCTCATCCGGGAGCTTGAACCCGTCCGGACCGAACAGCTTGATGCCGTTGTCGCCGAACGGATTGTGGCTGGCGCTGATGACGACGCCTGCATCCGCTCGCATCGAATGCGTGAGGTTGGCGATGGCGGGGGTGGGGATGGGACCGGAGAGCAGCGCCCGCCCGCCCATGGCGGTGATGCCGGCGACGAGCGCCGGCTCGAGCATGTAGCCGGAGCGACGCGTATCCTTGCCGATCAGGATCCTCGGCGACTTGCGCCCCCGCTTGCGCGCCACGAACGTCACCGCCCGGCCGAGGCGCAGCGCGAGCTCGGGCGTCATCGGCGGAACGTTGGCGCGCCCGCGGATGCCGTCGGTGCCAAAGAGTTTTCTCTGAACGGCCATGCAGCGGGAGAAAGCTCAGAGGGCGACGCTGGGGTCGCGCGGCAAATCGAGCAGGATGGCGCGGGCGGCGCCGACCAGGAAGGTGGATCCCGTGACCACGACCACGCCGCGCTCACCGACTTTGGCACGCGCCCGGCGCAGGGCCGTTTCGACGTCGGGTGCGATGTCGCCGGGCAAGATGGCGGTGTACTTGCTCGGGTCTTCTGCCCGATCGACAGGCGGCGCCACGTAGATGCGGTGGCCCGCCACCGGCTCGAGGCGCCTCAGCATGGCTCGGTAGTTCTTGCCGACCACGGTGCCGAAGACGAGCGCGATGTCGCGGCGGGAATCGACGTCGAGCAGCGACGGATCCAGGCTGTGCGACAGCGTCACGGCGCCATCCGGATTGTGGGCGCAGTCGAGCAGGGTGAGTTCCTTGCGATTCCGGTGCAGAAGCTCGTTGCGGCCCGGCCAATCGAGCGTCTCGACACCACGCGCCAGCTGATCGGGCGTCAAGCCGAGCGCGCGCCCTGCGGTCACGGCGACCGCCAGGTTGGTGCCGATCATCGAGAGGCGCGGATAGGCGAGGGGAGCGCCTGGGATCGGCTCGGGACTGCCGAGGGGCACGAACTCGGCGCCCACTTCCGCAATGCGCTCGCGCACGACTGCGAGCGCGTCGGGATGCAACCGGCCCACGACGACCTTCGAGCCTGGCTTGATGATGGCCGCCTTCTCGCGGGCAATGGCCGAAATGGTGCCGCCGAGCTCCGCCATGTGATCGAACGCGACGCGCGTGATGATGGCGAGATCGGGAGGCGGGATGACGTTCGTGGCGTCCAGGCGTCCGCCCAAGCCGACTTCGAGCACCGCGCGCTCCACCTTTGCCTCGGCGAAGGCCACGAACGCGATCAGGGTGGTCGCCTCGAAGAACGTGAGATCCGGCGCTCGGTCCAGGACGCGGTGGATGAGCTCGGTGAGCAGGTCGTCGGCGATCGGCTCGCCATCGATGCGGATGCGCTCGGCGTAGCGGATGAGGTGCGGCGACGTGTAGAGGCCGACCTTCTTCCCGGCGGCGCGGTGCATCGAGCTCAGGAACGCCGAGACCGTCCCCTTGCCGTTGGTCCCGGCGACGTGCACGGCGCGGAACGAACGCTCTGGGTGGCCGAAGAGGGCACAGGCCTCCTGCATCGGCCCGAGATCCAGGCGTGCGCCTCGACCGATCAAACCGTACAGGCGCTCGAGTGCGGCCTTGAGCGCGGCTCGGCTATCAGACATGCCCGCGCCTCGTCTCGGTCGCGGACCGGGCGACGCGACCGTCGCCGAGGTGTTTCAAGATCGTCGCCAGCTGCGCTTTCATCTCCGCCCTGGCGACAATGGTGTCGATCATCCCGTGGTCGAGCAAGAACTCGGAGCGCTGGAAGCCTTCTGGCAGCTTCTGGCGGATGGTGCCTTCGATCACGCGCGGTCCGGCGAAGCCAATGAGCGCGTTGGGTTCGACCATGTTGATATCGCCGAGGAAGGCCGTGCTGGCGGCCACGCCGCCCGTCGTGGGGTGCAGACAGATGCTGATGAACGGCTGGTTCACTTCGCGGAACCGACGCAATGCCGAGACCGTCTTGGCCATCTGCATCAGGCTGAGGATGCCCTCCTGCATGCGAGCGCCGCCCGAGGCGTGGAGGAGCAGCACGGGCAGCTCTTCGGCCGTGCAGCGCTCGAAGAGGCGCGTAATGCGCTCACCGACCACCGACCCCATGCTGCCGCCCATGAAGGAGAACAAGAACAAGCCGTAGCCGACCGGCCTGCCCGCCAGCCGACCGCGCCCGACCTCGATGCTCTCGCCCCGGCGCGTCTTCTCACGTGCCGCCTGCACGCGCTCCGGGTAGCTCTTGCCATCGTTGAAGCGCAGCGGGTCGGCGGGGCCGATGTGCTCGTCCCAGAGGTCGAGCACGCCATCGTCCAAAAGGAGCCGTCGCCAACCGTCGGGGGAAAGAGGATGGTGGTAGCCGCACGTCGGACAGACCTGGAAGTTTTCGAGCAGGTCCTCAGCGGTGACCACGGCGCTGCAGCCGGCGCATTTGGTGAATACGCCACGGCCGACGGACTTCTTTTCGCTCTCGTGGGCCTGCGCCGGGGTCTTGGAGGGAAGCGCCAAGTCTTTGCCTGGATGAGTCGAGGGAGGGAGCGCTCTGCAGGTGAATCCGCCCGCGCACTCCGCACGGAGCTGGCCAGGCCTGACGAACGGCGGCCCAACCGGGGGCGGCGCAAACGTTCATTAGCGCAGGCCCCCGCCGCTCGGAAAGGGGGGGAACCCGCCTGGGTGCCGCGCCGTGGCGAATTTCGGTGCCATCAAAAATCCTCGCTTGTGCGCATCCGGAGGTTGGGGCCAAACTGGCGGCCCACACATGGTCGAATCGGACTTCAACCCGACTCCGTCCCTCTCGGACTTTGGGCCGTTCGTAGGTCGGGAAGACAAGCTCCTGCGTCTGCGCATGGCCTACGATCGGGTGCAGCGCACCTCCGAGCCGATGGCCGTGATCGTGGTCGGGGCGCCAGGGGCCGGGAAGACCCGGCTCGTCCAGGAGCTCTTGGGCGGGCTACCCCCGAGCAGCGAGGGCGGCCCCCGGGTCTACTTTGCCACCGCCCGCCGCCAGGGCCTGAGCTACGGCGTGTTCGCGCGGCTGCTTCGGACACGCTTCGGTATCACCGAGGATCTGCCCGAGCACTTGGCCCAGAAGCAAGTCACGGCCGAGGTCGCGCGGGTCTTGGGTCACCAGAAGGTCGAGGAAGTCTGCTTCTTCCTCGGGCAGCTGATGGGCCTGACCTTTCCGACCAGTCCGCTGACCGAAGCGGCTTTGGACGACGTGGCACAAGCGCAGGCCCTGCGTCGGGCCATCATGCGCCGCTTCATGGAGGCGGACGCCGCGGTCGGCCCGGTGTGCCTGGTGTTCGAGGATCTCCACCTCGCCGATGCCGACTCCCTCGACTTGCTCGACTCGCTCATCGCCCACCTGAACGCCAGAATCTTGTTTCTGTGCACGACCGGGCGTGAACTCTTGGGCCAGCGCGAAGACTGGGGCCAAAAGCGCGAGGGTCGCAGCGAGATTGTCGAGATGGAGTCGTTGAGCCAGCGTGCCGCCTCCGAGATGATCCGCGGCATGCTCCATCGCTGCGAAGGCGGCGTGCCCGACGCTTTGGTGGAGGCTGCGGTGCGAGCGGCTGGCGGCAACCCGGGCCAGTTGCGCCAGATGGTCCGCAGCTATTTCGACGCTGGCGTGCTCGAAGAATCCCCCGAGGCTGGCCACTGGCACGTCAACTTGGAGCGGCTCAGCACGGTGCGCTTGCCGATGACGGTCGATGACGCGGTGGCGCTCCGCGTGGCCGCGCTCTCGCCCGGTGAGGCGCGGGTCATGGAACACGCGGCGGCCATGGGAGCGGTCTTCTGGATGGGCGGTCTCATCGCGCTCGGCCGCATGGACCGTCCCGTGCCGGAGCTCTGGTCGGCCACCGAGACCTCGGACGTCGAGCAGCTGAGCGAGTGCCTCGATCGACTGGTGGAGCGCGACTACCTGATCCGCCTGGAGGATGCCGTCTTCCCGGACGAGCGCGAGTACGTATTCAAGCACAATTTCGAGCGCGAGAAGGTCGCCGCGCTCACCAGTACGGCCTCGGCGCGACGCTACCACCAGACCATCGCCGATTGGCTCGCGCAAAAGACGAGCGCGCGCTCACGCGAGGAGTACGTGGCGATGCTGGCGTCTCACCTCGAGCGCGCCGGTTCGCTCACGCGCTCGGCGTTCACCTATTTGGACGCCGGCGACATCGCGCGCAAGAGCTTCGCTTTGCGTAAGGCGGCGGAGTACTACTCGAAGGGCCTCACCTTGCTCGGCGAGGACGACGCTCGGCGCAGGATCGACGCCCTCCACAACTACGGCGACGTGCTCGTGCTGCTCGGCAAGACGGACGAAGCGCTCGCGGCTTTCCGGCAGATGCTCGCGATCGCGTATCGCCTGGACCTGCTGGGAAAGGGCGGAGCCGCCCACAATCGCATCGGACGTCTGCACCGGGAAACGGGCTTTTTGTCGGAGGCGGCCCGTCATCTCGAGGCTGGACGCGATCTCTTCCGTTTGGTGGGCGACCGACGGGGATTGGCAGCGAGCGACGACGACATCGGCAAGCTGCTCTGGGTGCGGGGCGAGTACGACCTGGCGCTGAAAGAGCTCAAGAAGGGCCTCGATATGAGGAAGGAGCTCGGCGACCGGCGGAGCATCGCCCTCAGCTTGAACAACATCGGTCTCGTGTGGATGGACCACGGCCGCCCCCTGAACGCCAAAGAGGCGCTGGAAGCGGCTCTCGCCATTCGGCGCGAAATTCAGGATCCAGTCGGCGTCGCCGAGAGCCTCACCACCTTGGGCGCCCTCAGCATCGACCAGAATCAGTTCGACAGCGCGCTCGCCTACTTCCGCGAAGCGCACCAAGTGTCGGTGGAGATTGGCGAACGCACGCGCATTGCCGAGTGTTTGACCCACATCGGCGAGACATTGCAGCGCCTCGGCCAGGGCGACGAAGCCGTCGCCACGCTCGAGCAGGCGGTCCTGCTTTGCGAGGAACTGGGCGACAAACTGCAGCTGGCCGAAGCCAAACGCGGCCTCGCCAAGAGCTACCTCTTGCGGGGTGAGCTCAAGAAGGCCCGCCGTCACATTCGCGCTGCGGTCGACTTGTTCGGGCAGGTGCGGAGCAAGGTGCACCTCGCGATCGCGCTGCGCACGCTGGGTGAAGTCACGGGCGCGGGCGCCTGGGGCTTGCAGTACGAGGAGCGGGCGGTCGAGTACTTCATGCGCTCGATCTCGCTGGCCAAGGAGATCGGCAACGAGATCGAGGTCGCCCGGAGCTACCTGGCCTTCTCGAACTACGTCACCAATTCCGGTGCATACTTGGACAACCTCGAGATCCGTCGCGAAGCGGAGAAGCTGCGGGGCATGGCAGACGAAATCTTCAGTCGTCACCGCATCTTCGCGATGGAGGCTTGAGGATGGACCAGGAGCGACGGGCAGAGTCGAACTGCTCGAGCGACGAGCTCGGCGTGGGTTACTTCGCTGGCGTATTCGCGGGCGGCGCCGCACTCGGCGACCCGAGCTCCGAGACGCTCCCGCGCTGGGCCCGCGAGCTTTTGGGGCAAACGGGCCTGGCTTTGCCGCCTTGGGCGACCCGCGCGGACTTCGACCTGCTCGCCGAGGGGCAGGACTTTCGCAGCGCGTTCGTTCGTGGCTACTTCGATCGCGCTGCCAGCGTGCCCGACCCGACGGGGGACGAGCTCCGCATTCGACTGAAACGCCCGCGTGCGCCTTGGTTCGAGGAAGCCCTTCTGTCGGCACTGGGCGGAGGCGCGGCGTCCAGCCCGCGCTGGCTGACGTGGCGTGGGGCGGCGGCGCTCGACCTCCTCGGACGCCTCTATGGCGACTTGGCGGGCGGTCCCCTGCTCGGTTTCGTGCGTCCCAAACACCTGAAACGCTACTTGGCCTGGTGTCATGCGATTGCGGGTCTGGCTGTCGCGCGAGGCCCCGTCGCAGCCATCGCCGTGAGCCGCCTGGATCCGGCGGCGCATCTGCCGGCCAAAGTCAGGATTTCCGACTCAGGCTACGACTTGGTGCTGATTGCGGAGCGTAAGCGCGTGGGTCGGGTCGTGCTCTACGGCACGGGTCTGGCGGTCGAGCCGCCGACTGGCTGGTACTTCGACGTCGTGGCGCGCTCGTCGCTCATCAAGACGGGCTACATCGTCGCCAATAGCGTGGGAGTGATCGATCGCGCCTATCGCGGTGAGATCATGGTCCCGCTCCTGAAGGTCGACGAAGCATGCCCCGACCTCGAGCTACCGGCTCGCGCCGTCCAGCTCGTGCCGAGGCCTATCGTTCATTTCTCGGTGGTGGACGCAGCAGCACTCTCAAGCACCGGACGCGGCGCTCTCGGCTTCGGTAGCTCCGGCTGAGTCGACGCGCGGCGCCCCGCTCTTGCCCGCGGCCAGCCTGCGGGCCAAGGGGACCCGGCCGTACCAGTCCTTGAGCGCCTGGAGCGAGAAGGGCCGTGAATACCCCCACAGCATGAGCAGGCTGAAGACGAAGAACAGGTAGCTCTGCGCCGTGAAGTTGTCATCCACGTAGTAGAAGCCGGAGAAACCAAGGTCGGCGTAGCCGATGCTCTTGCCCAGCAATACGACGCTGCCTGCGCCCGTGGCCAGGAGCGCCACCCCGATCGGCCTTCTCGCTGCCGTCAGGACGGCGGCCAGAATGTAGATGGAGTAGTAGTAACAAGTGAGATCGGTCAGCGCCATCACCAGGGGCAGACTGAGCGCTGGGGCAATCCAGGTCCTGAAGCTGCCGCGCACGGCCCAGGCGATCCAGAGCCAGAGGCCCAGGAAGATGCCGATTTGGACCGGTCGCATGGCCGCCTTGCGGTCATTGCGCCCCTTCTTCCAGAACTCGAATGCGTCATCCAGATTCTCGTTTCTGGTGAAGCGCATGCGACCTTCCCAGGTGTGGCTCAGGATGGTGGGGAGCCCCATGTGGTTGGTGAGTGGGGTCTCGTTGTGGACCTGGATGTGCGCGAAGAACTCCTTGTAGGCCGTGACCCCTTCGGTCGCCGCCATACTGGCGGGCACGAGGAGGGCGATGGCCGCGAGCGAGCCGGCGATCAGGCGCCGGTGGCTCGGATGCAGCAGGCTCAAGAAGCCAGGCTTGTCGCCCTCCGCGGGAGGACGCCCGCGCAAACGTTCGATGACGTAGAGCACGACCATGGCCACCCAGCCTCCGTAGAGCGCCGCCGGGAACACACGCAGGAGCGCTGACCACATCAGGGCGAAGCCCGCCCAGAAGAAGAAGCGTTTGCGCGCCAGGCACACGCTGGCCACGGCCAAGAACACCCAGTCCTGGCGCAGGAAGGCGCCTCCGGTCCAATAGAAGTTGGCTGCGGCGTTGCAGCCCCAGAACACCGCACCGGCAAGACCGACACGCCAGCCGAACGCCCAGTACAAGAGGGCGAGCATGCCCGCCTGGAACATGATGTCGATCGACGCGAGCAGCTTGAAGAAGCCGTCGTCGGCCGGGTGTAGGACCGCGAGCGCCTTACCCGTCATGGTCCAGACGGGCGGCGGATTATAGCCGTGGTCCTGCTGCATGCGCTCCCAATAGGAGCCGGCCGCGGAGCGATAGAACCAGTCGATGTCCTTTTTGAACTCTTCCCAGCGCTCCGGAGCGAAGCGCTTCGTGCAGCGCTCGGGCTCGGTGAGGACATAGGTGTCCTTGGCCTGCTTGATCAGGTTCACGCGCAGATCGCGGAACTCACGATCCGCCACCTGACTGCGGCGCCCGTTCTCGATCTCGGCGACCAACGTGCAGTCGTAGAGGCGCGTGTAGCCGAGCTCCTTCGAATACTTGGAGCCGAGGTAGTAATGGTAAAACTCGTGCCGGTGGTAGTATTCCTTGTAGCGAACCTTCTCGTTACCGAAGTCGAAGTAGGTCGCGAAGGCGAGGACCGACAGCAGGAGCGCGATGCGCTTCTTGGTGCGTTCGCGGACATGCACGTTCATGCGCCAGGCGCGCACTTCGCCGAGCAGGAAGAGTGCGGCGCCCAGGCAGAGGGCCACGCGCACGCCAAACATCACATTGACCCAAATGTCCTTGTCGAACAGGCGTGCGGAGTAGAGGGAGTCCGCCAAGAGTGAAGCGGCGACGCTCGCGACCGTGTGCGCGCTGCTGCCGATGAACCAAGGAATCGTTTCGAGTACTTGCATGCTGCCCCAAGGCGAGCGACCGCTCGCCTGTGCCCTAACAAACTGGCGCCGAGGCTAGCAGGGCCATGCAAGAAAAAGCACCCCGCAAAAGCGGCCGCTGCTCAGAAGAAGGCGGCCGAGGCCACGCGCGGTCGAGCTTACGCCCGGCGAGCCTAGGACGGGGTGAGACCGTTCCGGGCTGCACGGCTCCGGAATGCAGCGTGCCGGAATGCAGCGTGCCAGAACACACGAAAGCCGCAGCGGGCGCCGTGAAGCGCTCGTGCGGCTCGTGGTGACCGTAGCGCCGGCCGTGGGCTCTGCTCTGACCGTGGGCCCTGCGCCGACCGATTCTCGGTCAGGCAGCTTCGGTCGAGATGGGCGGCTCGCAGCTCAGCTGTGAGCGCCGTCGGCTCAGCTGGCGGCGCCTTCGGCGGCAGGGCTCTTACGATCGAGAGCTTCCTGCAGCCCAATGCGCGCGCGCTTGCGGCGCGACAAGCGCTTCGGCTTCTGCGGCTTGGACAGCCATTCGTGGCGCTTGCGGACGTTCCAAAGTGCGTAATTCGACATGTGCGGGCTCGTGTCTGCGGGTGACCCGGGGGCCTGCTGGGGCTTTCCGGGGGCCGCTTCGATAGCAAAGCTCCGGGGGGCCTGCAACTAGCGCCCGGAGCGGCGCGAGCGTCTGGATCCGCGCGCTGGGCGCTCGAGAAGCGCGCTGCTCGGGCGCCTGCTCGGGCGCGTGCCTTCCGGCGCTCCACGGGCCGGCCGAGCGAAGCAGGTACTTCCGGTGGGGCCGGCGAAATGCTTGCTTCAGCCCTCGATGAAGACCGGTCTGGTGCTGTGGTTCACGGGGCTCAGTGGCTCCGGCAAGAGCACGCTCGCCGCGCGCGTGGCGGAACGTCTGGCGGAGGAGGGGATCCATGTCGAGGCGCTCGATGGCGACGAGGTCCGCAAGTACCTCTCCTACGGCCTGGGTTTCAGTCGCGAAGATCGCGATCAGAACGTGCGCCGCATTGGCTTCGTAGCCCGCTTGGCCGCCCGCTCGGGAGCTTGTGCCATCACCGCCGCGATCAGCCCGTACCGCGCGATCCGCGAAGAGATCCGGGCGCTCACACCTGGCTTCGTCGAGGTGTACACGGAATGCCCCCTCGAGGTGCTGGCGGCGCGCGATCCCAAGGGTCTCTACAAAAAGGCCCTGGCAGGCGAGATCAAGAACTTCACCGGGGTCGACGATCCTTACGAGCCGCCCGCAGCACCGGAGGTGCACCTGCGCACCGACCTTCAGAGTCCCGAGGAGTGCGAGGCCATCATCCTCGCACGCCTACGGGAGCTCGGATACCTGGATGAGCAGGCAGGGCAAGCTCGGCTCGCTCCGCCTTACGGCGGGGAGCTTTTCACCGTCCCGGTGCGACCTCTCGATCCCGCGGCCGAGTGCATCGAGGTCGACGAAGCATCCGTGGCCGCAGCAGTGGCCATCGGTCTTGGCTATCTGAGCCCGGTGTCCGGATTCATGCCGGAGCGGGAGGCCGAGAAAGTCCTCAAGCTCGGTCAGCTCGAGCGTGGCTTCGCTTGGCCGATCGCGCAGCTGCTCCTGGTTTCGTCTCGCTACGGAAGCTTGGCCCCGGGCACGCGCGTGGTCTTGTCGGCCAGTGGTCGCCGGGCGGCGGAGCTCGTGCTGCACGAGGTTGCCACCCGAGCAGGCGAGATCCTCCTGTCCGGGCCACTCGAGGCGCTGGGCCCAGAAGTGGTGAGCTCGCCGTCGGTGGCCGACGTGCGCGAGCAGGCGCGTGTGGCAGGGCTCGAGCACCCGGTCGTGGTCGTGGAGGCTGCCGCCCCGACACCGGCGGCCGTGGCCGCCGCCCTGGCCATGTCTCGAGCCGCCACCGGACTCATCCTCCTCGTACCGTCCGCGCACGGAGCCTCGTGGCAGAGCGCGCTCGCGGAGGTCGAGCGCATTCTAGTAGTGCCCGCACCTGTCTACCTCTTCCAGCAGCCCGCGCTCTGGCCCATGGCCGCGCGGAACGTCGGGGGCACCCGGCTGGTGGAGTCGCTGTTGGCGCCGGGCGGCTGACGAAGGGTCTGCTTTGCACGGTCCGCGGGGCTCCGCTCCTCTGGAATCGACAAAAGCCCGGCGCTCAGCCCTTGATTAGCAGGAACGCTATGGTACTAGACGGCTCCCCGAGCGCCGGTGCCGAAGGCCTGGAAAGTCGAGGGGTTTCGATGTGTTCCGGCCCTAAGCCGCCATCGAAGGGCGGGCGACCTGAGGGCCGTCCGTGGAGCGGTAGTTAAGTTGGTTATAACGCCGGCCTGTCACGCCGGAGGCCGCGGGTTCGAGTCCCGTCCGCTCCGCCAACTCTGAGAGAACGAGCCAGCCCGAAACGGCTGGCTTTCGTGCTTTGTGGCGCGCCACCGGCAGGTCCTCGGCGCGGATGCGCTGCCGCTCACAAGAACTCCCTGGCGGAATGCCCAGCGGGAACGCCGAAGCGGGAATGCGCAGCGGGAATGCCCAGCGCAGGAGGCGCTGGCCGCAACGGCCGCGGCCGCAGCACTCGAGCGGCGGCTCGATAGGGGCCGGATGGCATCGAGCGAGCGCCGCGGGCGGGCGGGGGTGCGGCGCGGGTTTCGCGTGTGCGGGCCCTCCCATCCTTTCCGGGAAGGGTGCAGAGATCGCGTGCAGGTGACCCTTCTGCATGGCAAGGTAGGTGCACGGGCACGAAGCGTGACGGATCTCGGTTGGGATAGTTGGACAACGTGGATGGATGCACACCCCTCCCTCTTGTTTTGGGGAGCTGTGTTTTCTTTTTTGACCGTGGTCCTGCCACTCACGATTGGACCAGTCGTCCTCTCGCGCTTGCCCGCGGACTACTTCGGTCCGCATCGTGATGCCGAGCGCGCTGTGTCGCGCCACCCGTATTGGCGCTTCGTGATGAGCCTCGTGCGCAACGTGCTCGGCGCGGCGTTGGTCTTGTTCGGTCTGGTGCTCACGGTGCTGCCGGGTCAAGGCATCATCACGATCCTAGCTGGCCTCACGCTCATGGATTTTCGCGCCAAACGCCGCTGGATCCGGCGCGTCTTGCGTCGTCGCCCCGTCCGCACCTCGGTGGATTGGATGAGGCGCAAGATGGGCAGCGAGCCCTTCCTCATCGAAGAAGAGCCGCACTCCGCGGTGTGAGCGTTTCCTGCCGCGTTGCGAGCAGCGCCGCGGTTTCGCCGTGCGGCGCGCGCAGCTCGACGATGAAGTCCTCGGTGCGGCCCTGCGCAGCGCACACGCGCGTCCACGCGACGTGGGCGCCCCGCGCGAAGTCGACGAACCGCGCCGTCTCGGTCGCCACGACACCGAGCTCGATCGCTGGCCCCGAGCGGTCTGCTGCTGCGAGCATGGTCAAGCAGCGCTCCGCCGGGACGGCCAGCGGAATGCGCACGAGTTGGTCGGGCCCGAGCTCGTGCGCGGAGACTTGCCCGATGTCGGAGATGCGCTGCAAGAAGCCGAGGTCTTCAGCCAAGCCGAGGAGACGACTCGCAGCGAGCGGGTGGCGTTCGAGCACGGTCCGAGCAGGGGCGCTTTCGGCTAGCGACCAAATGTCGAGCGGCCCGGCGCGTCGCGTCGCGCGAAGGAGCAGGCGCCCCGGGCCAGCGCTCGATTTCGGGACGCACAAGTAGAGCTGTGTTTTGGCGGCGCCTTCGTAGTGCCCCACGAGCCGTCCGTCGCCGTCGTAGGCGGCTGCGCTGTAGCCCAAGAGCGGATAGTGGGGCTCGAGATCGACGCGCTGGCAGCCCGTCCAGCCGAGGACGCTCGTGACCATGCGGTCCACGCTGAGGTCGTGGCGTTCGGCGCCAGCCCGTAAAGCGGGCGCAGGCTCGCGGGGGGGCGACAGATCGACCTTGGGGAACTCCGGATGCAAGTCGCGGCGACTGCTCTCGTGTGCGGTTTGGGATACGGCGAGGAGCGCAGCTCCGCGACCAGCGTGCGGGCGGATACGCAAGCTCACTCGACCAGGGTCGGCGCCTGCGCAGACCAGGAGGGCACGCACTTCGCCGAGCGCCTCGGCGCGCCCGAGGACGCCACCGCTCGCGTCGAGGGCCTCCATGTCCAGGTCCAAAAGGCCTGGTCCAGGCATGAGCAGGGCGTCCACGCAGCGCTCGGGTTCGATGGTGACATCGAGCTGCGTCGGCAGTCGGTGATCCAGGGGCAGGAGCACGCGTCGCAGGTCGCGCCAGGTGCCGCCGAGCGCGTCGCGGTGTGCGCCGAGCTCGGCATCGAGTCCCGGGAAATCCTCGGGCGTGGCCGGGGGGACGCCGCTCGCGGCCGTCAGACGAGCCCTGGCGGCGTTGGCTTGCTTCTGAGGGAGATCCACTAGGCCCAGCGAGAAGGCTCCTCGACCCGCCGCGATTCGTGCGAATGCGAGCACGCGCAGCGGACCCGACTCGGCGCAGTGGAGCAAGGTAGCCGGTTCTTCGATGGCATCACTGGCACCGAGCTCGTCCCCGTCCTCGGCGAAGAGGTAGAGGTCGATGTCGGCAACGCTCGGCGCTCCACGGGCCGCCAGCGCCGCGCAGCGTCCTTGGGGAATCGACACGAAGGCGGTGAGTGAGTCACCCGCGATGCCGGCGCCGCTGGCCAGCACCTCGAGCGGCGACCCGCCGAGCTCCGCCATCTGCCGTGCAAAATCGCCGAGATGGGAAGGCGAACGGGCGGGAACCGACTTCGCCTGCGGCGCCGCTTGGGGGGGCTCGTGACCGGCTCCGCAGCCGCTGAGGAAAAGGGCCCCAGCGGCGACCGGGACGAGCCCTTTCGCAAAGACCGCGCGCACGCGACTCAGCCGACTCATGACGGTTCTCGCTTCCCGAGCTCCCACACCGCCAAAAGCCAGCCGGCGCCGGCGCCGACGCTTTGCACGTCGATCGACAGGGAGGGCGCAGTGGCGCAGACGGTGATGGCAGCGCTCGTGCGCTCGCCGCGTGCACGCGTCTGACTGACGACGCCGCCCGCACGCCCGGCGAGGCCGATGCGCTCGGGCGGTCGATCGAGCGCTGCGACCGCGGCCACGTAGCAAGCCCCGGGCTTCACCTGAACCGAGAGGCGGGTCGAGCCTTGCACGCCGAGCGTGGCGTGGATGGGATGAGTACCGAGGCCTCGGGACGGCACTTCTCGGAGCGCATCAGCCAGGCGACCCCGGACGCGCGCGCCCCACTGTGCGGGCAGAGGCTCCGGCAAGGGCCAGGTCGCCTGCAAGACACCGAGCGAACTTTGCGGGCTGCCGCCCCGCACATCGAGCGTCATGAGCCGAGGCTCTCCGAGGCAAAATGACAAGCTTGCGTCCGGCGCCACGGAGGTGTCGACGGCCCACATCTCCCCGTCGCTGCTGACCATCCGCGCGTCGACGTCCGTGAGTCCGGCCTGCTCGCTCGCGTCGAGGACATCCAGCGTGTGACAGCCGGCCGCCAGCGACCACGTTCGTCGCGCGTGACCCATTTCGTCGGTCGTCAGCACGTCGTCGACGATTGCGCTCGGCTGCGAGCTCGCCAAAGCTCGCTCCTTGACCGCGAGACGCTCGGGCAGGGGCCCGAGCGCAGGCCGAGGACCGAGCTCGGGCGCGATGCCAAGGTCACCGGCGTGCCGCTCGGGTAAGGACGCGACGGCCGTCGGTGGAGCTGCCTGGCCCACGAGGACCAGCATGGACACGACGACGCGAGGGGAGGTCGCTTCGAGCGCCGCGGTCGCGAGCGTGGCTTTGCGTGCACCGCAGCGCGAGATCTCGAGCAGACCCAAGCTGCTGGTCAGTGGAAAGTCGCCGCGGAGGGCTGGGGAAGTCGGCTCGAATGCCAGCGAAAACACGGAGTTCTTGGTCGCGAGCACGAGTAGGGTTGCGCAGCTCGCGCTGGCTCCATCCACCGCTGCCGCAGGCAGCGGCAGCTCGAGGCTCGCTCCGCGGACGAGCAGTCGAGGCGAAAGGATGGTGAGCTCACCGTGGCCGGTCCACGCCTTCTCGACGAGCCCGAGGTCGCGCCCGACCTCACCTGCGCGGAGTGCGCCTGCGCCCCGGGCGCGTTCCGGTTCGGCAGCGAGCAGGGGCGAAAGCGCGCCGACAAAGGCGAAGAGGAGGCGGGCTCGAGCGCGGGCAGGGGTTCGTCGCCGCGGGGCGCGCCAGTCGCTCACGGTCAGTCGTCTCGCAGGGAAAAATGCGACTCCACGAAGGTTCGACTCGATTCGTCGAAGACGAAGAGCTTGTGAGCGGTGACCTGTCCGAGGTCGACTGCGGTGACCAGATACGCGAGCGCATACGTCGGACTGGCCTGACCGTCCATCGTCATGCTGGCTGCATCCTCGCGCGAGAAGTACGCGCCGCAATCCAGGTGCGAGTGGAAGAACACTTTCACCGCCCGCGACTGTAGCCCTGCCTCGTCGATGGCGCGCTCGAACTTGACGCCGTTGATCTTGAAGTACTCCCGCCCCGTCCGCGGGTGACCCTCAGGGTCTGCCTTGTGGTACTTGTTGGCCAGGTTTTCCAGCTCGACCGCGCGGTCGCAGTGGAGGGGCTCACTCGCCGGACCTTCCAGGTATCCGCACGCCTCTTCGTCCCGGGCGTAGGCCTGGCGCGCCGCTTCTTCGACGCGCTCGATGGCTGCTCGTGAGATGGAAAGGTTTCCTGCCGTCCAGCTGGCCTGCGTCACCATACGTACTTCTTCTCCCACTTCATGGGTGCAAAATAGCGATCTCCGCGATCGCACGCGACGGTGACCACGCAGCCGCCACCTTGCTCGCGCTGAGCCCGCTCGGCCAGCTTGACTGCGGCCGCTACGTTGGCGCCCGCGGAATGGCCAATGTAGAGGCCTTCGAGCTCGGCGCATTTCTCGGCCATGTCCCAGCCTTCATCGGTGGTGATGGGGAGAATCTCGTCCACGGTGGTGGGGTCGTAGATGCCCGGCACGATGGACGACGCCATGTGCTTGAGTCCTTCGAGCCCATGCATCGCCTCCGCGGGTTCGGCGGCGACGCAGTGGATCTTGCGTGGATGCTCGTGCAGGCGGCGGGTCGTGCCCATGGCCGTCCCGCTCGTACCCAGCGCGGCGACGAAGTGCGTGATGCGGTCGCCGACGGCATCCAGGATCTCCTGGCCGGTGCCGTAGTAATGGGCGAGAGGATTCGAGGGGTTCGAATACTGGTCGGAGTAGAAGTAACGGTCCGGCTCGTCGGCGACGAGCTTACGGACCAAGCGGATCGCACCATCGGAGCCTTCCATCGGTGAGCTGAACACGAGCTCGGTGCCGTAGGCCTGCGTGATGTCCTTGCGTGCCTGAGTGACGTTCTTCGGCATCACCAGGCGCACGCGGTAGCCGAGAGCCGCGCCAATCATCGAGTAGGCGACCCCCGTGTTCCCGCTCGTGGCATCGATCAGGATCTTGTCCTGGGTCAGCCGTCCGTCGGCGACGGCGTCTTGGATCATGCGCAGCGCCGGCCGGTCCTTGACGGACCCGCCGGGGTTCATGAACTCGAGCTTCACGTACACTTCCACCCCAGGCACGTGGGCTGCCACCTTTTTCAGGCGCAAGAGGGGCGTTTGACCGATGCCATCGATGACCGACGACAACCTTCGGCTGCGCACCAACCGAAGTTCTCGACTCATGGCGTGAGCGCCTCGCTCATGGCTGCGAGCGCTGCGAGCGCGCCCGCAGCCACGCTCCGGGACTGCTCGTGACGGAAGTGGCCCAGCGCCTCGGGGCTGGCTACGGCTTGCACTTCGATCACCCGCGAGATGCCGGCCCCTCGTGCATAGCGGCGCGCCACGTCGCTACCGAGCTCGTCCAAATGGCTCCCCAAAAGGAGCGCACTGGCCTCGATGCGCAGTTGGCCTTCACGACCAATCTCCGGCAGGCACACCTGCCGGGCGAAACGGGAGCTCTCGGCAGACATGGTGTCAGCGTCCGCCAGCGATGGCAGGCACGATGCTGAGTTCTTCACCGTCGCGCACTTCCGTCTCCAGGCCGTCGAGGAAACGGATGTCCTCGTCGCCGAGGTAGAGGTTGACGAAGCGGCGGACACCCTTGTCGTCCATGAGGCGGTCCTTCATGCCTGGGTGCTTCGCTTCCAGGTCGTCGATGAGGTCGCGGACGGTGGGACCGCTGGCGACGACGGATTCTGCCCCGCCGGTGAGGGTGCGCAGGGGAGTGGGGATTCTGACGGTGATTGCCATGATGTTCTTCTTGCCTTGCTTGCTTGGATCCGAGGATCCTGAAAAAGAGTCGCGGTCAGCGCTCTGTGACCACATGCGATCGAGCGGCTTCTCGGGCCAGCGGCCCGACGGCGGCGGGGGCGAGTGTGGCACAGGTTGGCGGCCAATAGCGCTCGGGAGCCAGGTTGCGAATGGTCGGCCGCTCACCGCAGAGTTCGCAGCTCTTTCGAGCTGGTAACGGTGCGCGGCGCAGGCGACCTGACTTTCCGTCGAAGCTAAAGATATGGCCACTACGGCGGGGGGCCGCCTCGAGCACGTCCAGGGCCAGGTCCGCCATGAGGGCGCCCACGACGCCGACCGCCGGCCCCACTACGCCCGCCACGGCGCAGTTCGGCGCGGCGTCGCTCGGGAGCAGGTCCTCGAAGAGGCAACGATAGCAAGGGGGCTCGGCTGGATCGACGAAGCAAGCCGTGCCGTGCCAGCGCACCGCCGCACCGTGCACGATGGGCACGCGCGCGAGATGTGCGGCGTCGGCGGCCAGGAACTTGGTCGCGAAGTTGTCGGCTCCCTCCAGCACCACGCTGACCCCGGTCAGCAGGTTTTCTGCCGTCTCGGGGACGAAGCGTCCGCGGTAGATCTCGACCGTTGGCGCCCCGGCCTCGAGCAGGCGTTCGCGGGCGACGTCGAGCTTGTCGCGTCCGACGTCCTCTTCGGAGAAGAGGATCTGACGATGGAGATTGGTGAGCTCCACGCGGTCGTCGTCGCACAAGCGAAGCGGAACCCGAGCGCGCGCCAGCGCCAGCGCGGCCGGACAGCCGAGTCCACCCACACCGACGACGAGCGCCAGCAGGCCGCGGTCACGAGTCGGTGCGGAAGTACTCATCCAGGCTGAAATACCTCTCTCCCGTGTCGCACAGGATCGTCACCACCGTGCCGCCATCGCCCACCTCGCGTGCCACGTCGAGCGCTACCTTGACGTTGGCGCCCGCCGAGAGGCCCACCAAGCAGCCCTCCAAACGACCGATGGCCTGCTTGGTTTCAAAGGCGCTCCGGTCGCTGACGGTACGGATCTCGTCCACGACCGAGGGGTCGTAGTTCTTGGGTACGAAGCCCGCCGCGATGCCCTGAATCTTGGAGGGACCACGCTCGCCGCGCGAAATGGTCGCCGACGTCTCAGGCTCCACGCCGATGACACGGCAGCGCGGAGCGAGCTCTTTGAAGCGCTTGCCCACCCCGCTGATGGTGCCCCCTGTCCCAATGGCGGCCACGAAAGCGTTCGGCACGACGCCGTCCAGCGCAGCGAGGATCTCCCGAGCGGTGCGCTCGTAGTGCACCTTCGGGTTTTCGGGATTGTCGAATTGGTGCGGCAAAAAGGCCGCTGGCAAGCTCTGACCGAGCTCCTCGGCGCGCGCGACGGCGCCTTGCATTTGTTCTTCCGCCGGCGTGAGCACGAGCTCCGCCCCGTAGGCCTCCAAAAGGGCGCGGCGCTCCAAACTCATGCTCTCGGGCATGGTCAGCACGCAGCGGTAGCCGCGCTGCCGACACACGATCGCGAGTCCGATCCCAGTGTTCCCACTGGTGGGCTCGATCACCGCACCCCCAGGACCCAAGAGCCCGCGGCGCTCGGCCTCCTCGATCATGGCCAGAGCAACGCGATCCTTCACGGACCCGCCTGGGTTCTGCGCTTCCCATTTGCCGAAGACGCGTGCCCGCGGACTGCTCGCCTCGAGTCGTCGCAGCTCGAGCAGCGGCGTATCGTGCACCAGATCGAGGATGTCCTCGTAGATCAGGTGCTCTGCTTGGTGGGGGAGCATCGCTATTTCGCCCTCGTGGTCAGATGAAATACATGTACCCCTCGGCGCCGGGGCGGCGAATGCCGAGTTGATCCGCCTTCTTGCAAACGTCCGCGAGGGTCACGCCATTCAGACAAGCGGCGATCCGCTCGGAGAGCTCCTCGAATACGGCGTCGGTCACACGCTGGCCTTCACCCGAGGTGCCGTCCAGCCGTCGGACTCGCGGCCCCGGCTTGGCGGTCGACTCGCTCAAGAGGACTTTTCCCTCGATCGTCTGCACGACGTCCCCGAGCGCGATCTGATTGGCGGGGCGCGCCAGCAGATAGCCGCCCTGCGGGCCACGCTTCGAGCCGACGATGCCTGCCCGCTTGAGATCCTGGAAGATCTGCTCGAGAAAGCGCGGGGGGATGCCCTGGCGCTCGGCGATGTCCTTCACTTGGGTCGGCTGTCCGTCGTTGTAGAACGCGATGTCGAACAAGGCGCGAACCGCGTAGCGACCTTTGCTGGACAGCTTCACGTTGCGCAATTTGCATTCTTACATCGGAATTGTCAAGAATCCCTGTTGTGGCTGTTTTCGGCTGCGGAGCCTCACGAGGGGGCGGTCCCGCGGTAGAGCGCCTCGAGCGCGGCGCCGTAGCGCTCGATCACCCGTCGCCGTTTGACCTTGAGGCTGGGCGTGAGAAGGCCGTTATCCTGGGTGAAGTCCTCCAAGACCACCAGAACGTCCCGGGGTTTTTCGTAGCTCTTGAAGTCCTTGGCCTGTTCGAGGAGCTCCTTCTGGAGCAGTGCCTTCACTTCGGGATCGGTGGTCGGGTCGCCGAGCGGGCGACCGCGCTTTTGGGCGAAGGCTTCGAGCGCCGCGCGATCCGGGACGACGAGTGCAACGTTGTGCGGCTTGTTCTCTCCGTACAGCATCACGTTCTGCACATAGAGTGACAGCTTGAGCTGCTCTTCGAGCGGGGAGGGCACGACGTACTTCCCGTTCTCGAGCTTGTACTGCTCTTTGATGCGTCCCGTGATGTGCAGAAAGCCCTCGGCGTCGAGGTACCCCATGTCCCCGGTGCGAAGCGCCCCGTCCTTGGTGAGCACCGCCGCCGTTTCTTCCGGCCTTTGGTGGTATCCCAGCATCACGTTCGGCCCACTCACCAGAATTTCGCCGCTCTTTTCGTCGAGCGACGCCGAGCGGTCGATGGTGATCGTCACGCCGGGAAAGGCCGGCCCCACGGTGCCAATCTTGTGGTGCCCCGGGTAGTTGCATGAAACGACGGGACTGGTTTCGGTGAGGCCATAGCCTTCGAAGACGTCGATGCCGAGCGCGTCGATGAACTCGGCAACCTGAGGACTGAGTGCAGCGCTGCCGCTCACCACGAAGCGCAGGCGTCCACCCACGCGCTGTCGGACCTTCGCGAACAGCACCCGATCGGCGAGGGCGAGGGCCCCGCGCTGAGCGAGGTTCAAGCGCCCGCCGTGGCGCTCTTGGGCCGAGGCGCGGATCCCGATCTCCACGAGCTTTCGCAGCGGGAGCGGCCTTGCTGCCAGCTGCTTCTGCACTCCCTCGTAGATGCGGTTGAAGATGCGTGGCACGGCGATCAGCACCGTGGGCCGCACGCGAGCGAGCAGGGTCGTAATCTGCGTCGTGTCCGCGCAGATGGCCATGGAGGCGCCGATGTACAGCAAGCTGTAGAGCTCGGCGGTTTGGCCGAACGCATGCGCCCAAGGCAAAAACGCCAAAGACCGGTCGTTTGGGCCGAAGTCGAAGCGCTGACTGGCTCCGACCACGTTGCTCATGATGTTCTGATGGCTGAGCATCACGCCTTTCGGCGTGCCGGTGGTGCCCGACGTGTAGATCAGCGTCGCCAGATCGGCCGGGCTGGGTGGTGGGGGCAGGGACTCCTGCGAAGCCGCCCCGCGAGCCATCAGCTCGGCGTACGAGTCCTGGTCGCTCCCATCCAAGGCAATGACCGCCTCGAGCGCCGGCAGCTTTCCCAGTAAGGAGCGCAGAGTCGCTGGCGCCGTCTGGCCAGCGGCCACGACCAGCTTGGCACTCGCGTCCCTCAGGATGAACTCCCACTCACTCGACGCTTGAGCCTCGTACATCGGCACGTAGACCGCGCCGAGACCATGAACGGCAAACGACAGCACGGCCCACTCGAGACGATTGTTCGCCACGATGGCCACCCGATCGCCGCGCTGGACGCCCCGGGCCAAGAGACCGCGCGCTGCTTCTTCGACCAGGATGCCGAGCTCGCGGTAGTGGACCCAGGAGAATCGCCGCCCGTCCAGGGTTCCGAGGGCGTCGCGCGGGCCAAATAGGCGCACGGAGCGGGCCAGGAGGTCGGGGAGGGTCAGCGTCGGGCCTTGCATGGGCTCCGATCAGAGTCGCCCCTCGGGCCTCCCGCAAGGCGGGCGCGCTGCCCCCGCGTGTGGGCCGAGCTGGTCGCCCGGCAGGGGACTCTTTGCTAGCGTCGCGGCCCGAGCCGAGGGCTCGGCCCCAGCCTTTCGCCATGCCCAGGTACTCCGTCGTAACTTTCGGCTGTCAGATGAACGTGCACGATTCGCAGCGCATGGAGCAAGTGCTGCTCGGCGCTGGCTACGATCGGGCGGACGAGCTTGTGGCCTCCGACGTCATCGTCCTCAATACCTGCAGCATCCGCGAGAAAGCCGAGCAGAAGCTGCGCAGCGAGGTCGGTCGGCTCCGTCTGCTGAAGGCCGAGCGGCCGGGGATGCTCATCGCCGTGGCCGGCTGCGTGGCCCAGCAGGAAGGCGAGCGACTGCGACAGGCCATGCCGGAGGTCGACGTCGTGCTCGGGCCCGACAACATCGCGGAGCTGCCCGAGCTCTTGGCCGAGGTCGAGCTGGGTGGCGGCCCTCGCGTCCGCACCGTGTTCGACCTGGATCGTCCGACCTTCCTCCCTTTCCGTCCGGGCGCCGAGACGTTGGTGAGCGCTTTCGTCACCGTGATGAAGGGCTGTAACGAGCGCTGCAGCTACTGCATCGTGCCGCATACACGCGGATCGGAGCGCTATCGGCCGTCGGCGGAGATCATCGACGAGTGCCGACGCCTGGTGGAAAGTGGCGTCGTCGAGATCACCCTGCTCGGCCAGACCGTCAACAGCTACTTGGATCCGAGTGGCGTGCTCGAGAGCGCAAGCTCGCCCTTGCCGAACCCATGGGCCCGGAGCCGTGGTTCCTTGTCGCGCGCCGACGAGACGGAATTTCCCGCGCTTCTCCACGCGATTGCCGAGCGTGTGCCGGGGCTCGAGCGCCTGCGCTACACGAGCCCGCATCCTCGCCATTTGACCCCGTCGCTCATCCAGGCGCACCGCGACTTGCCGGTCTTGGCGCGTCACGTGCACATGCCCGTGCAGTCGGGCAGCGACGTGGTGCTCAAGCGCATGCTGCGTCGCTATTCGAGCGCAGAATACGTGGAGCGTACCGATGCCCTGCGCGCGGCCCTGCCGGGGCTCACCTTGTCGACCGACATCATCGTCGGATTCCCCGGCGAAACGGAGGAAGACTTCGCAGCCACGCTGGCTCTCGCCGAACGAGTCGGTTTCGTCGCCGCCTTCGGCTTCAAGTATTCGGTGCGCCCGCATACCCCCGCCGAACGGCTGCCCGACGACATCGGCGAAGACGAAAAGAGCGCGCGTTTGGCCCGCCTTTTTGCCGTGGTCGATGCCGCCAAGGAGCGCCACCTCGGCGGCCTCGTGGGCACGACGGCCACCGTGCTCGTCGAGGGACTCGACAAGCGTGGCGGCCTTTTCGGACGCACGGAGCGGAACGAGATCGTGCACCTGGCGTCGGCTGCCGAAGCAGCATTACCGGGCCTCGAAGCAGGCGCTCTCGTCGAGGTGCGCATCGAACGCGCCTACAAGAACTCCCTCTTGGGGGAGCCAGCGCAGATGCTCAAAGCTGCACCGCCGCGCCTGCAGGGAGTCGGCCAGCGCGTGGACGCTGATGCTCTGCCGAGCGGCCAAAAGCGGCTGCTCCCGGTGGTGGGCGCTCAGCCGGTTGGCCTGTGAGCATGGGGCTGGTCAAGCGCTATCGACAAGTCGCTCCCCGGCTGGGAGCCGGCGTTTGGCTCGCGGAAACTGCAGCCGTCATCGGTGACGTCGTGCTCGGAGAGGGCACCAACGTCTGGTATGGAAGTGTGATTCGTGGCGATGTCGGTGCCGTGGTCATCGGCTCCCGCGTGAATGTGCAAGACCTTTGCTGCATTCACATGACCGAGAACCTCTCCTCGTCGATCATCGAAGACGAAGTCAGCCTCGGTCATGGTGTCATCGTGCATGGCGCGCGCATCGAGACGGGCGCCTTGATCGGCATGGGGACGATCGTCATGGACAACGCCGTGATTGGCGCGGAGTCCATCGTCGGCGCTGGATCGCTGGTCACGGCGGGCACGATCATTCCGCCCCGTGTCTTGGCGCTCGGTCGACCGGCCCGCGTCGTACGTCCGCTACGGGATGACGAAGTCGACGCCGGCCGGAAGACGGCGCGGAAGTACGTCCGCTTGGCGGCCGATCAGGACGGCACCGTCATCATGCCCGAGTGACTACTCGGGCATGCGTGGCTCTGCGCGGCTCAAACAGCTCAAGAATCTGCTGCGATGGCCGCTGCGCTCGAGACACGGGGCACGCCTTGTTTCAGCGGAGAAAAGTTCCGCCGTGGTCGTGGAGAAAATTCCATTTTGGGTGAGGTCGGCAGCGAAATCCGCGCGCGCGAGGAGCTGTTTTCTCCCCCAAGATGCTGCGACTAGGGCATGGTGGCGCGCATGAAGCGACGGGAAATGATCTTGGCGACGTCGGGCCTCGCGGGGGCGTTCGCCTTGGGATGTTCGGACGGGATGATGACGGGCGGCAGTGGCGGCGGAACCGGCACTGGCGGCGCAGGCTCCGGCGGTGCGCCCAGCACGGGCGGTGGCGTCGGTAGCGGCGGCCTTCCCGCGACGGGTGGCGGCAGCGGTGGCAGCGGCGGCAGCGGCAGTGACGGATCGGGCGGAGTCACGAATTCCGGCGGCGGTCCTGGCAGCGGCGGTGCTCCGGGTTCGGGCGGTGCTCCGGGCTCCGGCGGCGGTCCTGGTAGTGGCGGCGCGCCCAATGGCACCGGCGGCGCAGGCTCCGGTGGCGGTGGCGGCGAGGAGTGCGCCTCGGTGACGGCCGGGATGTGGAGCGGACACGACCACACGGTGACCGTGCCCGCAGCCGACGTCGCGGCGGCGGTCGACAAGATGTACGTGTGTGGCGGAAACCACATGCACGATCTGTTCGTCACGGCGGCGCAGTTCGCCCAGTTGGCGGCGGAAGGCTCCATCGAGGTGGAGACGACCGTCGACACGGACAAGTACGGCCAGACCGACCATCCGCACACGGTCACGCTCACGTGCGCTTGATCGCGCGCGCCTGACCGCGCGTGCGGCGGCCCTCGAGCGCCCTGTCAGCTCCGGCTGGCGGGGCGTTCCTGCATTTCGCCGGCACGGGCCTGCGCGCGCCGCAGAGAAACTAGCGCCGAATGTGCACGGCCGTCGGCTCGCCCATGTCCGCGCCGATGTTCAAGCCGTGCCAGCCGGCAGGCACGGGCGGGTCCGTCCAGTTGAAGACGATTCGGGCGTCGATGGGCGCCAGGTTGATGCAGCCGTGGCTGCGCGGGATGCCGAAGACGTCGTGCCAATACGCACCGTGGAGCGCGAAGCCGCGACTGAAGTACTGGATCCACGGTACGTCCCGGAGCTCGAACGAACCGCCGCCGCGACGTTGCGTCACACCGTACTCCGGATGCCGGCCTTTCTCGATGTTCTTGTACCGTCGCGCGTCTTCGTCGCTGAGCTTCTGGCCGCTCGCGACTGCCTTCTTGAGGCGATCGACCGTGGCCAATGCTTCTGCATCGAGCCCCGCTGCCCGTGTCTTCTGGCCGCCTGCAACGCTCGAGTTCTCGTTCGAGTCCATCGCTGCGGCGATGTGCTTGCTCTGCAGCGTGAAGTCGCCGAGGGGCGTCGTCAGATCCTTCTCCGGATCGCCGAAACGGTCTCGCCCGGTCGAGACCAGTGTTGCGTAGCGGGGCCGTTTCCCTTCGTAGAGGACCAGCGTCTGCTGACCGACCGAGATGTCGATCCACTTCTTTCCTTGCTCGGCGGCCGCCGGCCACGTCTCCGGGGCGTGCACGATGCCGATGTCGCCAGCGGCCAGCCAGCGCGTGCCGTCGGCGAGGGTCTGATAGTAGCGCTGCCCGGCCTTGATGCGCGCGACGCCCGAGAGCAGCACCAGAGCCCGCCTCGGCGCAGGGTCGGCCGGTGCGACGCGGTCCTGGCCCTTGATCAGCTTGAACAGTGTCACGTCGCGCTTGAGCACCCACGCGAAGGGCAGGTGCATGCCCGGCGGGATCTCGATGCCGTGGAAGTCCGAGGCGGTATCGGGCTTCACCTTGCTGGTCGGAATCAGGCGAAGGTCGACGGTTACGGCAAAGCGGCGGGTGAGTCCTTCGCTTTGTGTCTCGAAGGAGCCGACGAAGGAGAGGCCCGTATGGCGACTGACGCGATCGGCGAACCAGGCGTACTCGGGGACCTTGAAGTCGGAGACGTTCGGGATCGTGCGCTGATTGCCCGTGAGCCAAAACGGAGTCGCTTCCGTGGGCGAGCGCGCTCCGAAAAGCTCCGCAAGACTGAGCTCCGTCGAGCGTTTCCTGTCGGGTTTCGCTTCGAGTCCCGGGACGGCCACTCCGCGCTCGTCGAGGGGAACGTCGTTCGCGCCCAAGAGCGCGGTCTGCACTTCTGCCTTGTGCTCCGCGTACCAGGTCAGGTGCTCCTCGAGGCCAAACTCCGACTCCACCTGTGCCTTCTTGGTGGGGACCCGGAGGTACTGCGGCGCGGTGGCCCGCACGAAGCCGTACTTGTAGGGCAGGGGACTCGCGAGATCCGGGCCGACGGATGCAGCCCGTACGAGGGGTGCCTCGAGGTCGGTGGTCGCATCGTCCGTGCACATGAACCCCAGCGGGTAGACGCGGTACCAGTCGCCCTTGCAGCCGCGTCCTTCGCTGGGGTTGGGATCGCGCGGGACTCGCTGGCCGAGGCGCACGTATCCGAGGCGCCGTCCTTCGGTATTGGGCACGGCGTACACGGTGGCGGCCAGCGTGGTGCTGGCGAGAAGCGGCGAGCCGGGCGGCGCAGCCAGGTCCAGATCGCCATGCGGAACGACGATCTGGGCGAGCGGCGGGGCGCTCGGCGCAGACGAACCAGTCGCCGCCAGCGTCTGGCCTGCGGGGTCGCTCGGGGCGCTCGTGCGCTCGGCCTCGTTTCTAGGCTTCTGGCACGCCAGAAGCAGGAGGAGTGCGCCCAGAGCGGCCTTCCGGCGGAGCTGCACCGGCGAACGCGCAGGAGCGCATGACGAGGAAGGCCTGAGCGGCATGGGGAAGGGCGACGACTAGCTGCCCGTCCTGCGCTTTTCAACCTTCCGCTGCTGGCGCGCAGAGGGCGCTCGTCAGCCGCGGGCGGGGGCTTCGCGTGACAGGCCGTCCGCCTCGTCGAGCGAGGGCACCGACTCGTCCTGCCCTTCGCTCGGTCGCCCTTCGGTCGCCATCTCCTGGCCGTCGATGGTCAGGCCTTGGGCGCCTTCGGGCATGGGCGGCAAGTTCGCCGGGGCCGTTCCGGGTCCCGCGTGGAACACTTCGGGCACCGGGTAGTACTTGGAGAAGTACGTGCGACGAGTCACGTTGCCATCGGCCGCGGTGATGCGGAGGACACTGGTCACGTCCATGCCGGGCGAACCATCCTGCTTGCTTTGGAAAGCGCCGGGGGAAAGCTCGGTCTTGTACCAGACACGGCGGCCGAACGGTTCGGTGTGCGTGACGATGGCAGCATGCTCCACGCGAACACTCGGCGCGCGTCCCAGGAGCTCGACCTTCACCTTGTAGCGGCTCGGGAAGCTCGTATGAACGAGGATAGGCTCGTCGTAGGGGTTTCGAATGAGGAGGTCCACTTTGCCGTCGATGACCGTGGCATCGAGACCGATGGGGGCGTAGCCGCTGGGCCTGCTGTGGCTGCGGCGGTTCACCATCACCAGGTTGCCGAAGACGGCCGCCGCGTGCAGGGTGGTGGCCACCTGGCAGACGCCGCCGCCCACGTCCTGCTCCATTTCGTCGTTGACGATCACCGGGGCGTCGACGAAGCCGCGCCCATGGATGCGGTTACCGACGCGCGCGTTGAAGCTGAGCGTCTCGCCCGGCAAAATCACGGCACCGTCCAGCAGTTTGGCCGCTTGTCGGATATTGACGGCGCGCGGACCGGCCTTGCCGGCAAAGCTCGTTTCGTACGTGGCCAAGACGCGCGTCACGTCGACGGGCAAGAGGTCGTCTTCGGTGACGGCGGGGGCGATGACGTCCACCGCCGCCTCGAAGGCCAGCTCGCGCTCGGGCGCGAAATGAGCCAGGCGGACCAAGCTGGCTGCGACTGACAGGCTGATGCCCGTGCGGCTCGGCGAGACGCGGTGCTGGTCGATGAGGAGGAGGGCGTCCTCGGCAGGGCGATCCACGGCGCGGGCCAGCTGCTCGAGCGTGCGTCGCGCTGTCTGCTGATCGAACGCCAAGGCGACGGTCGCGCGCACCTGCGGCGCGCGGCCCAAGAGGCGTCGAGTGAGCCAGCGCGAGGGGTGAGCGTCGTGCTGGTCGTGAGCGGCGCGGAGCAAGCGATCAAGGTCGGCCCGGGTGCGGGTGCGATCCATGGACAGGCCGAGCGCCGACGCGGGCAGGTCGAACGTGGTGTCCGGCGTGATGACCGAGATTTGCGTGGCGTCCAGCCGAGCCGCGCGCAATGCGACGAGCTCCTCCAGCTGCGGAGCGGAGCCTGGGGTCAGCTGGTAGCTGCGGCCGTCGAGGATCAGGCGGACGGGCGGAGTCGTCGTCAGCGCCAGGCCGAGCGCCACGCCGAGCACCGTGGTGCCGACGAAGAGGCCGATGCGGGTCAGCCACGCGATCATCGAGTGTCAATGTAGCGCCGTTCTGCGCGCCGCTGGAAGAAAGCGCCGAACCGCGCTCCGTCTGGCCCGTCGGAGCCCGCTCCGGGGCACGCCTCGTGTGGACGGGTTCCTCCGCCTACGCCCGCCGTTCCAGCACCGGAGAAAAGCGAAGCGGCCCCTCACCGGCTCGCCACCTTTCGTGTAGCTTGGGCTCGACCATGCAGCTCTGGGTCAATGGCGAGGCGACGAGTGTTCCCGATGGCCTCAGCGTGGCCGGTCTCGTCCGCCACCTCGGAATCGATGGCCCCGTCGCCGTCGAGAGGAACGTCGAGGTGGTGCCGCGCGCCCAGCACGAGGGGACGGTTCTGGTCGAAGGCGACCGGATCGAGATCGTGCATTTCGTCGGCGGGGGCTGAACGGGTCGCAGGCGTCGCGGACCCGCGCGAAGGAGCAGCCCGCTCGGCCGTCCGCGACCTAGCGCAGCCAGGGGCCGCAGCGGTCGGTCGTGCCGTGGCAGGTGTACTCGTCGATGTCATTCGGGTCGGGGCAGTCGGCAGCGGAGCCGCAGGCGCAGGCCCCGATCGGCACACATTCCCCGTAGCAGCTGCTCTCGACAGCGTAGACCTCACCCGCCGGGCAGGGCTCGGGCGCGATGATCGGCAGGCAGATGATGTGCTCGGGATTGCAGTCGTAGCTTTCCCCGGACGCTTCGCCGCCGCTGCCGTCACCGCCGCCGCTGTTGCCGTCACCGCCGCCGGTTCCGGGTGTGCCGCCGTCACCGCCTTGTCCACCGCTGCTCGAAGTACCTCCGGTCACGCCCGGCGAGTCGGTGGCCACTGCACCTCCGGTGCTCATGCCGCCGCCGTCGTCCGAGGAGCTCCCCCCTGTACTTGCCCCGCCGCTCGACGCCTCGCCGCCGTCGGTGTCGCTACCGCTGGAGCCGCCGGCTTCCGGTGCATCGGCCGCGGTGAACGTGCTGCCACAGCCCAGCGAAAGGGCCAGCGGCAGCGCGATGCAGGCCATCCTCGTGAGCGTGCGTGAGAGCGACCCGTGAGCCAAGGAAGGTGCCATACGGACAGGATGCATGCTCAAGAGAGTGCTGCAAGCTCCGTTTCGACGGCTTCCCACTCGGCCAGAGCTGCGCTCAGCGCGGACTCGAGCTCGGCGGCGCTCTGTCCGAGCCGATTCTGCTCGGCGGTGCTGGTCTGAGTGTAAAATTCCGGGTCGGCGTAGCGGTCGTGGATCGCGCGCTTCGCTGCCTCGAGCTCGTCGATCCGGGCGAGCAGCTCGTCGCGCTTCTTGGGTAGCGCCTTGCGACGGTTGGCCAGGCGTCGCCGCTCCTTCTGATCGAGCTCACCCTCCGCCGCGGTCGCGCTCGCGCCCTGGGCGCTGACCTTGGCCTCGCCGCGGGCCTTCTGCTGGGCAGCCAGCGCGACGCCGAGGTCCAGGTGGTCGGAGCCGTCCCGCTCCAAGTACTCGGCAAACGTGCCAGGAAAATCGCGGTAGCCATCCGGCAGGAGCTCGATGATGCGGGTCGCGACCTCGGAGACGAACCAGCGATCGTGAGAGACGAAGAGCAGGGTGCCTTCGAAGCGGGCGAGCGCCTCGGCCAGCGCTTCGATCGACTCGAGATCCAGGTGGTTGGTGGGCTCGTCGAGGACCAGGAAGTTGGGACGGGTCGCCGCCAAGCGTGCAAAGACCAGACGGGCTGCCTCGCCGCCCGAGAGCGCGGTGACCTTCTTCTCGACCTCGTCGCCGGAGATCAGCATGCGACCCAGCTGTCCGCGCACCGAGGCGGACGTTTCGCCGGGCACCGCATTCCACACGAAGTCGAGCGGCGTCAGCGCCGAGTCGTGGAGCAGCTCCTTGTGATCCTGGGCAAAGTAACCGATGCGCACGTTCGTTCCGAGCGACGTTTCGCCGCGGTCGGCCTTCAGGTTCTCCGTCACGATCTTGAGGAGCGTGGATTTGCCGATGCCGTTGGGTCCGATGACGGCCACGCGCTCCCCGCGGCGAATCGCCACGGTCACGTTGCTCAGCACCTGGTTGCTCCCGTAGGCCTTCGCGACCTCGCTGACCTTGAGCACGTCGAGCCCCGACTTTTGCTCTGGTGTGAAGCGGAAAGCTGGCGCCTGGCGCGAGCTCTGCTTCACCTCTTCGATCTCGATTTTCTCGATCTGCTTTGCCCTACTCTGCGCCTGGCGGGCCTTGGTCGCCTTGGCTCGGAAGCGTTCGACGAACGCGCGCTTTTCTGCCACGAGCTTTTCTGCGCGCTCGATCTCGATGCGCTTCTGCTCGGCGCGCTGCGTCTTGGCGAGCACGAATGCGCTGTAGTTGCCGGGGTAATCGGTCACCGTCTCGTAGTCGACGTCGAGGATGCGCGTGCTCACGCTGTCCAAGAACCGGCGATCGTGGGAGATGATGACCGCTGTGCCCGCGTAGGTCGCCAGGAACTGCTCGAGGAAGCGAATCGAGAGGATGTCGAGGTGGTTCGTCGGCTCGTCGAGCAGCAGCACGTCGGGGCGCCCGGTCAGCACCTGCGCCAAGAGGACGCGGAGCTTGTAGCCACCCGAGAGCGTGCCGAGGGGACGATCCAGCGCTTCTGCCGGGATCCCGACGCCCACCAGGATCTCTCGGGCGCGCGCCTCGAGCGTGTAACCGTCTCGGGCGGCGATCAGTTCCGACAGGCCCGCCACGCGCTCGGGATCCAGCGCTCGAGCTGGTGTTCCGTCGCCACCTCCCGCTTCGCCCTCGGCCAGCTCCTCGAGCGCTGCGAAGACTTCCGGATCACCGCGCATCGCCACATCGACGATCTTCGCGCTGTCTTCGGAGAACTGGTCCTGCCGTAAGAAGCCGAGCCGCATCTGCCGTCCGAGAGCGACTTCGCCCTCGTCAGCTGCCTCGTCGCCCATCAAGATCTTGAGGAAGGTCGTCTTACCGCTGCCGTTGGCACCTACCAGGCCATACCTCTGCCCCGGGTTCAGCTGCAGCGTGACGCCGCTGAATAGAACCTTGGGACCGAACCGCTTTCCCAGCTTGCGAACGTGGATCATCGAGGTGTCGTGTTGGGGGCGCTGGGGCTCGACTGAGCCCCATGCCTCGGGAAAACGCCTGCTAGATCAACGGCTGCGGTCCGTCCACTCGGACCGAGCGGGTGCTCCAGCGGGGGCCGGAATCGTGGCCATGGCCGTTTCCCGTTCCCAGCGGACGGCGTTACGCTCGACGGATGCTGACCTTCAGTAGCGACGGGGACGAAGCCGAGAAGCAGATGCGTGCCGTCATCTTTTACCTGACGACGTTCGGGTACATCGACGGCGACTTCGACAGCAGCGAAAAAGAGTTCGTCCGCGAGTACATCCGTCGCCTGGTCGGCCATCGCGTCGTCGGGGCGGGTGTCGAAGGCCAAGTGGCGAGCGAGCTCACTCGTAAATACTCGGCCCACTTCCTCGAGGTGTTCGAAGAGGTCGATCGCCAGGTGAAAGACCTCTTTACGGAAGCCGTGGCGGAAGGGGAAGATCAGGACACGTTCGTGCACGCGAAGCTCAAGCTGCGCTGCTTCGAGATCTTCAAGTCGTTCGACGAGACGAACCAGGAGCAGCTCATGGAGACGATTGATGAGCTCATCGGTGCGGACGGCGTCGTGCACCCCGCGGAGGCGAAGTTCCGCGGCGAGCTGGCCGACCTCCTGAACTCGGACCTGGGCATCGAGCTCGAGGAAGATCACGGCGAAAAGCCGCTCAACGTCTCACGGCCCGCGCGCCTCAAGTCATCCGATCGGGACAATCCATTTTTCGATCAGTTCGAGCAGCACTACTCGGCCAACCCGGCGGCGCTCACGCGGCAAATCGAGAGTGATCGCCAGATGATGGATCGCGTGATCGCCGTGCTCACCCAGGAGCGGGTATTCGGGCGCAACAAGCTGGTCGGCAAGAAGACGGTGGACGAATTTGCGCCTGGAACTCAGTTCATGGACGGGCACGTGTGCCTGCTCACGCCCGAGTCCGGCAAGGAATACGAGCTCACGGTGATCGGCGACCTGCACGGTTGCTACAGCTGCCTCAAAGCGGTCGTTCATCAGACCAATTTTTTCGAGAAGGTCGCCGCCTACGAGAAGAACCCGAGCGAAAAGGTGTGCCCCAAGCTGGTGCTGCTCGGTGACTACATCGACCGCGGAATGTTCAGCTATCACGGGGTGCTGCGCTCGGTGCTACAGCTCTACTTGAAGGCCCCGGAACACGTGTACGTCCTCCGCGGCAACCACGAGTACTACATCGAGCATCAGGGCAAGGTGTTCGGCGCGGTGCGTCCGTCGGAGGCGATGAACACGCTGCGCCCTCATTTGTCCGAGGACGTCTTCCAGCACTACGTGCAGCTGTTCGATGCGCTGCCCACCTCCTTCCTCTTCGAGAAGTTCCTGTTCGTGCACGGTGGGATACCGAAGGACCACACGATCAAAGAGAAGTTCAAGGACCTGTCGGCGCTGAACGACTGGGACGTACGCTTTCAGATGATGTGGAGCGATCCATCGACCGCGGACGTCATTCCGGCGGCCCTTCAGGATCAGTCCTCGCGCTTTCCGTTTGGTCGCTTGCAGGCCCAGGCCTTTCTTCAACGGATTGGCTGTCACACGATCTTCCGCGGTCACGAGAAGGTCGAAGAAGGCTTTCGGGTCGTCTACGACCAGCCGCAGCTCACCTTGTTTACCGTCTTTTCTTCGGGTGGGAGCGACAACCACGACTTGCCGCTCGACTCGAGCTACCGCTCCGTCGTGCCGATGGCGGCGACCTTGCGCTACAAAGACGGCAAGAGCGAGGTGACTCCGCTCTTCATCGACTACAAGAGCTTCAACGATCCGGCGCGAAACAAGTTCTATCAGTCCGCTCCGGAGATCGCTCACCAGGGGTGAGTCGTGAGTGACCGGAGCGAACGTCGCGTCGCTGGCGCGCTCGAGTTCTTGCTAACGGGCGGCGTCACGTTCGTGCTTCTGCCGCTGTTTTGGCTAGCTCGGCGTGCCCTCGGCGGCGACGATGCCGAGTGGTTCGTCGGCTTTTTGGCTTTCCACGCGGCCTACGTCATCAACGATCCTCATTTTTCGGTGACGTACCTGCTCTTCTATCGCCGCCTGCGTGAGCGCGTGGGTACCGGCGTGCCCTGGATGCAGCGTCTCCGTTACGTTGGAGCCGGCCTCGTGGTGCCGGTGTTGCTCCTGACCTGGCTTTGCAGTGCGCTGATGCAGCCTTCGGCTACCGTGGCGGCCGAGCGGCTCGGCGGGCTCTTTCAGCTGATGTTCTTCCTCGTGTCCTGGCACTATGTGAAGCAGGCCTTCGGTGTGTTCCTGCTGCTGTCGGCGCGGCGGGGCGTGCAGTTCTCACGCGCCGAGCGGCGCCTTTTCCTCGTGCATTGCCTGACAGCGTGGCTCTACGCGCGTGCGACGCCGTTCGATCCGGGCGTGCCTCAGATCGAGCAAGGCGTCTTCTATCATTCCCTCGGGCACCCTCGCTGGTTCGAGCCGGTCAGCCTGGTGCTGTTCGTCCTGGGCGCGCTCGGCCTCGTGCACGCCCTGCTCTCATTTCGGCGCCGAACGGGTGAGTGGGCACCGCTCGGAGCGCTCGCCGTCTTCCTGGTTTCGACCTGGCTTTGGGTCGTCTATGCCGCCATCGATCCACTTCTCTTCTACGTCATCCCGGCGCTCCATTCGGTCCAGTACCTCTACGTCGTCTATCTCGAGCGCAGCGGCGCAGCGCGCAGCGTCGAGGGGCCACCTCACTTTGGGCGCCCGGTCTCGGTCGCTCTCGGGCTCGTGACCGCGGGAGCGCTCGCCCTCGGCTTCTTGCTGTTTCATGGACTACCGGGCGCCTTGGACGAGCTCTTCTCTCGGGGCCGTCCGGACAGCGCACTCGGTCCGACGCCCTACCTGGCTGGTTTCGTCGCCTTCGTGAACCTACATCACTACTTCATGGATGCCGTCATCTGGCGACGCGAAGTCTCCGAGTCGCGGGCGCTCTTTCGTCCTGTGCTGGCGGGGGCGGCCGGCGACCCCGCGGAGCCCGAGTCGCCACCCGGAGCGCCTTTGCCGGCGACGGTGTGAGCGGGAGGTCGGCTCTACGGGCGAGCGAGGTAGCTCAACACCTCGGCCATGACGCGGCGGCCTTCCGGCCCGAACGTGCCGTGTCCGGCACGGGGTAGCGTGAAAAACTGCGCATCGAGCCGGCTGGCGACGAGAGCGAGATAGCCGTCGACCATGTGCGAGGTGTCTTCGAGTTCGCCACCCAAGACGGCGATGCGCCGGGCATGGCGCAGGCGTTCCGGGCTGGCCGCCGTCGGGGGGCCTCCGAGCGCCAGATGCCGATAGCGGTGCGGATAAGCTCCGGCCAGCTTCTCCGCGCGATGCGCTCCCTGCGAGTAGCCGATGAGCCACACGTCGTTCGTGTCCAGGTGCTCGTCGCGCTGGCGAACGATCTCGAGCGCACGCTCGATGCGCGCCTGAATGGCAGCCGGCTCCTGGGGCCACTTGTAGCCGGGGCGATCGCCGCAGGGCACGTCCGCACGCAGCGTGATGACGGTACCGTAGCTGCTCGCCACGTCGGACCAGGCGTCCGCACCGTCCTCTGCGCCGCACATGCCGTGCAGATAGACGAGGGCGCGTGCTCGATCGGACGCCGCTCGCACGACCCGGAGCGGTCGGTCTCCGGGCATCGGGACCTCGACCGCCCGCGGTCGGTCGGCCGCGCGGGCGCCTGCGAGCCGCACAGGGAGGCCTTCCGGCGAGCCGCTACCGCCGCCGAGCAGCAGCACGAGGGCGCTCAGGATGCCGAGGGCGCGTGCGCTCGGCATCATCCTGGGTTTCCGGACGAGCTCGAGCCCCGTGCTCGCTCGAGCTCGACGCCGGTCGCGACAATCTGGACCTCGATCGCGGAGCCGTCCGCATTCTTCGCGCCGAAGCGTGCGCCCTCGGACTCCAAGTGTTCGACGTGGGATGGCTTGATGCGGGACGTGGTCACCGTTCCTTCGAGTCGAGCCCGCGCGCCGGGCGAGTCTTTGGGCACGAAGAACGCATAGTTCTCGAAGGTGACGCGGCAGCTGGGCACCGACTCGCCAGCGGCTTCAGCGATTTCCATCCAACAGCCCTTGCGCGAGCAGGCGCGGGCGACGTGGCCCTCGACGGCCACGGTCCGACCGTCGAAATCCGAGGGACGCTCGAGGATCGCCCCGAGGGGCGTCGGCGCGATGCCAGCCAGCGGCTTGCCAAACACTTCCCGGGCGACGGGGTCGGCCTGGGGCCGAGGGGAGCGATCGACCTGGCAACCGACGAGGAGCAGCGCGGCGGCGGCCGCGAAGCGAATGCACTGCATAGGGCGAAGCTAGCAGCCGGCATGAGGCTTGGCACTCGGTCAGCGAGCGTCCAGCGGGCTCGGCAAGCGCCACTCGAGGCCCAGGCACGCCGACACGGATTGGTCCGTTGCGCCGCCGACCACGCGGTCCGGCGGTCGTCCGACCTCGGGATTGAACGTCAGACCGTACTGCACGAACTCCAGGTGTAGGCGAAGGGCCAGCGTGCGGTGAAGCGCCCAGCCAACGCTGACTCCCGCCACCATGCCGTAAAACGACGTGTTCGGAAACCACTCGGCGCTCTCGATCTCGCCGGCGGAGAGCCCTGCCCGGACCGCCAGGTCGCCTTCGATCGACAGGGCGTCGACGGGCGCGCGCGCGTTGAGACCGAACTCCAGGAACTGGTAGGTGACGTTCGGAAACGGGCGAGCCGATCCGTCGCTTTGGGCCAGGTACCAGCCGTGGAGACCAAACGACGCGCGGGGCGTCAGCTCCAGCGACGCCACGGGAATCAAACCTTGTGCACCCAAGAGCAGATGTCCCTGGGACTGCGACCCTTGCACGGACGCTCCGGGGCCGCTGCGCACGTTCGTGGGGAGCGCTCCGGCCATGTCTGCGTGGAGTCCTAGATGGGCGGGCCAGGCGCGCGTGAGCGCGGCCAGCGGGAAGGACTCGACCCGAAGGCGAAAGAGCGGTGTGGTCGGCGTGACGTTGTCTGCCGGACGCTGTCCGGAAAGATCTGGATCGTAGTCCGACAGCGGGTCCGTGTAGCGAAACGCCCGTCCGAGAACGCCTACTTCGGCGTTGAGCTCGAGTACGGACGGCTCCGCGGCTGCTCCGCAGGCGACGAGCCCGAGAGCCGCGAGTAGGGCCGCCCCGTGTGCCCGAGGTCGAGCTTGGGCGCGAAGCCTGAACGTCATGGTCCGCCGCCTTCGCCGGCACTGCCCGCGGCAGCACCGCTCGCTTCCGCTCCGCCCGAGCCGGCGCCGCCAGAACCGCCCACCGGCCCCTGCGCGGCGAGCGCCAGCGTGAACTGACGAATGCACTCGAGATCGACCTCCGAGAGCGGCGCATAGCCGGGGGGTGGCATCGGCAAGCCGCAGGCGTGGCCTCCGCTCGTCTTTCTGATGAGCAGGCTGGCCTCTGGGCTCGCGGTATTGACGATGAGCTCAGCCCCGGCCGGCGGGCATGCGTCGCTGTCCTCGACGGCGGAGTAGTCGCTCGGTCGATCGATCAAATCTGCCTCGAACCCCGGCGTGACGAGGTCGATCTCGCCGACGACGTTTCCGTTGGCATCGGGCGAGTGACACACACTTCCCGCGCAGCTGGTCAGGAATAATTGCGGGGCGTCGCAGCTGTGCTCACCGAGATGGTCATTCGGGTCGCTCAGCTGACCGCCAGTCGGGCAGCCGCCCAATCCGAGCGGGACCAGCACGAGCAAAGCAAAGCTCCCGATCCAGCCGGCCCAGGGTGTACGAGCACCACGCTGCATTGATGCTTCGAGCATGCGAGCGGGCCGGAAGGTGGCAGCACGGTCGACGACGCGCAAGAGTCTCGGTAGCCTTCGGCGTCGTCATGAAGCTCATCGATCGAAAGCAGCTGTTCGAAGCGGGGCCGCCGCTTTTCCAGATTCCGGTCGATGTTCGATTTCAAGACATCGATGCCGCCGGGATCGTATTTTTCGCGCGACTTTTCGACTACGTGCATTTCGCTTACGAGCGCTTTCTGGCTGACGTCGGATTTCCGCTGCCCGTCGTCTTGCGAGAGGGGCAGTTCGCCGCGCCACTCCGGCATGCCGAAGCCGACTACCGCGCGCCCGTGCGCTATGGCGACGAGCTGCGCGTGGAGCTCGTGCTGGCGCTCGTGAGTGAATCGGAGGTCACGCTCGGCTTTCGCGTCGTGCGCGGTGACGGCAAAGTGTGCGCTGCCGTTCAGACCGTGCATACGTTCGTATCGCCAGCGGATTTTCAGCGGCGCGCCGTGCCGCGCGGAATCGTCGAGGCACTCGAACCCATCATTCTTTTTTGAGCTCCCCCGCTCCCGGCAATTCCGACGCCAGCTGCGCGAAGAGCTGCCGCCGATCGATCTTGCCCGTAGCCAGGAGCGGCCAGGCGTCGAGGAAGCGGTAGGCCTTCGGCCGGGCGAACGTAGGTAAATGGGCGCGCGCCACGGCTTCGAGCTCGCGTGCGAGATGCTCGCGGTCCTGCGCTCGGTCGCGCGGCACGACGGCGGCTACGACCGTCTGACCCCACTCGGCGCTCGGCAGGCCGACGACGCACACCTCGCTCACGCCAGCCACGGCCCCGAGCGCAGCTTCGACCAACTGGGGCGCGACGTTCTCACCGCCGCTGATGATGAGGTCGTCCAGGCGACCCAGCAGAGACAGCGCGCCGTGTTCATCGAGCTGGCCGGCGTCCCCGGTACGAAACAGCGCGCCCGCTCGCAGCGGCTCTTCACCGAGGTATCCGCGCATCAGCATCGGCCCGCCCACCGATAGCCGCTGGTCGTCATCGACGACCACGTTCACTCCGACCAGAGGCTGACCCACGCTGCTGGTGCTGATTTCTCCGGCTGTCTCCGCTGTCTCCGCTGTCTCCGCTGACGGGCGCTCGGTGGCGACCTGGGATGCCATCTCGGTCAGGCCGTAGGTGTACGACACGGGCGCATGGCGCAGAGCGGCGCTGGCCCTCAAGCTCGGGCTCGCGGCCGCTCCGCCCACGAGTACAGAGCGGACACTCGCAGGAAAGACGAAGCTCGGGTCGTCGAGCAGGCGCGCGAGCTGCGTTGGCACGAGCGACAGGTGGGTCACGCGCTTTTCAGCCAAGAATGGCGCAAGCTCTTTCGGCGTTCGAGCCGAGCGAGCCACGACTACGGTGCCGCCGAGTGCGAGCGAGCGCAGGAGGATCAAGAGACCCCCGACGTGCGCGAACGTGAGCGAGAGGAGCCAGCGCGTGCCATCGGTGGGCGCGCCGAGCCGGACCGCGCTGGCACTGATGGACGCCAAGAGTGAGCCGCGCGTATGGATCACGAGGCGCGGCTCCCTGGTGGAGCCAGACGTCGGCACCAGGATCGCGTCGCCAGGCTGGAGGTCGCCAGCATGCCGTTCTGCCCGTTCGATGAGTCGCTGGTGTTCGTGAGCGGGCGAACTTGGATGGAGGAGCAGCACGGGGATGCCGTGCTCGAGCGCAGCGAGCAGGGCGACGATGGCGTCCGGGGTGGGCTCCGCCACCAGCGGCACGAACGGAGACGAGGGCGGGGCGCCGTCCCGTTCCACGCGTCGAGCGACGTCTGCAAACGACCAGTCCGCAGTCGGCAGGTCGAGAAAGGGACGATCCCCGTAGAGCGCGCCAGCACGGGAAATCGAGAGCCCGTCCCCGGCTGGCCAAGCGACGGCAGAGGGGAGACGGCTGCGGTCCCCCGGGGTGAATGCCTGCGGCGTGCGCGCGAGGTAGGGACCATCGACGTGGACCTCGCGGCCGAACGAGCGTGGCCCGAGTCGATCGCCGCGCAAGCTCTGACCACGCGCGAGCTCGAGCGCCTGCCAAGCGTCCAGCGCGACGTGCGGCCCGAGACCGGGCGATGCGTCGTGCGTTTGCACGGCGCAGGCCAGCTCGGTCGCTGCCCGGAGAGCGAGCGGACCATCGAAGCTGTGGGAGAGCAGCAGCTGCGCTCCCCGCGACGCGCCGAGCAGAGCGAGCTCCAGGCACCCCCCCACGCCATGCACCATCGGCTTCAAGACCCAGTGGCTGACCCCGCGGAGCTCCAGGCTCTTCGGGTCGCGAGTCAGCACTTCGTCTGCGGCGAGCGGGCAGAGCTCGCCGAGGGCTGCCCACTCCTCGGGATGGGCCGTGGGATCTTCCACGAACTCCAAGCTCAGCCGGGAAAGACGGCACACCTCGCGGACGACCGAGATGAAGTGCCGGGCCTGCTCGAGCGTCCAGGCGCAGCCGGGATCCAGTCGCAGGCGCGCCGGGAAGCCGAGGGCGGCCAGGCGGCTGAGGGCCGAGAGCTCGCGCTCCTCGTCTCGCCCGCATTTGAGCTTCCAGCAGCGGATACCGCGCGCTCCGAAGCGCTCCGCCCAGACCTCGAGCTCGGGATCGAGCAGGTCGAGCACGGCGCTCGAGCAGAGGAGGGAACGCAGTCCCGGCCAGGCGTGCGGTGTGGAGCGCTGGCGAAGCCAGGCGAGGACCAGTTCGGCCGAACCCACGCGATGCCGCGCCGACAGAGCTTCGATGGTGGCCCACTCGAGGGCATGCCGGGCGGCCCCGGATCGGCAGACCTGGGTCGCTCGAAACAGCAGGCTGAGGGCCTCGAGCGGCGGCGCCGCGAGCGCCAGATCGAGCTCGCGCTCGTCGAAGCTCGTGAGCTCCTGCTGCGCGAGCTCGAAGCTGTCGACGCTGGCACCAAACCCTGGCAAAGGGCTCGCCTCGGCCCAAGCTTCGCGCTCGGGTTCCGAAGCGGCGAACTCGAGCAGCACGAGCAGTCCCGGCCTGCCGACGTGCACGCGACGGCTCGTTCCCAGGGGAGCGTGCGCCGGAGCGTGGGCGCTCACGTGGAGCCGAGGTCGGCCGCCGGAGATCATGACGGACGATTCACGGCTGGAGTCCGTCGAGCCAGAGGCCCAGGGCCGCCGCAGCCCCAAACAGGAACACCACCTTGGCCGAGGCAGCCAGTCCAGCGTTCAGCGCTGCCCCTTCGGAGCGGAGGACCGTGCGGGTCACGAGCCAGGCTGGCGGCGCCGTCGCGAGCGGGAGGAGGGTCCAGACGCCCGCCGTCCGACTGACGAACGGCCAGAGCGACAGCGCATAGGCTGCGAGCGCGAAGCTGACGTAGTGCGCGCGCCCAAAGCCTGGTCCGAAGCGCACGACCAGCGTGCGCTTGCCGGCTTGGCGATCAGTGACGTGATCGCGCAGGTTGTTCACGACCAGAATGTTGGTCGCTAGAAGACCCAAAGGCACGGAATAAAGGGCGGCCAGCGGCGGGACGTGGCCCAAATGCAGAAACACCGTGCCACACACGGCCACCGGACCGAAGAACGAGAACACGAAGAGGTCCCCGAGACCGTGGTAGCCGAGCGGGTAGGGCCCGCCGGTGTACGCGACGGCGCACAGCATCGAGGCCAGGCCGATGGCCACGATGACCGGACCACCGACGGCGACGAGATAGCTGCCGACGGCGAGCGCCAGCGCAAGCACCAGGTAGAGGCCCCGCTTCATTTGCAATGCGGTGAGCAGACCCGCTTGCACCGCGCGCGTGGGGCCGAGTCGCTGCTCGGTGTCCGCGCCTTTCTCGAAGTCGTAGACGTCATTGGCAAAATTGCTGGCTATTTGCAGCAGGACAGCCCCGACGAAGACGGCGACCGCAGGGCCCAGCGCGAGGACCGCCGAGCGCGATGCCAGCGCCGTTCCGAGCAGCACCGGAGCGACGGCTGCGGTGAGTGTTTTGGGGCGCGCGGCCAGGATCCACGCTTTCAATTTCAGGCTCGAAGCCATGCCGAGAGCCTTTCCCGCGTAGCCGCTGGTGCGTCCGTGAGCGGATTGTGGTGGGCACCATCGAATGTGACCACCGTGGCGCGTGGAAGCTCGGACCTCATCTCTTCGGCGATGGCTCGGAACTTGGCGTCCTCGGCACCGACCCAGAGCTCGACGGGGCAAGTGATCTCCGGCAGCTTGGGCCAGAGACTTTGCATCTGCGACGTTCCGAGAACCAGGAGTGCGGACACGAGGCCCGAAGCGGTGTGTTCCCAGCGGTACGGGCGCTCGCTCCTTGCCTCCGTGCGCGCTGGACCAAACAGCGGCAGCTGACCGAAGCGGCGGATGAAGTCGTCTACGCCCCGGTCCTCGATCTCCGCGATCCACTGGTCTTCGACTTGGCGCCGGAGGGCGCGCTCCTCACGGCTCGCGTAGCCAGGTTGCACCCCGACCAAGATCGCGCTCGAAAAAAGCTCGTGGTTCCGTGCCAAGAGACCCAGACCGACGCGCGCCCCCTGCGAGTAGCCGAGCAGTCGGCGCGGCGCCGGCAGGGCGCTCGCCAGCTGGAGCAGTCGCTCCACCTCTGCCGCGAAGGTCGCCGAGGGCACCTCGGGCGCCGGACCATGCCCAACCAGCAGAGGCGCGAGGACCTGGGCGCCGCCGCTCTCGAGCCCGATGCCAGAGTACGCCCGTGGATGCCCGAGAAAGCCGTGCAAAGCGAGCACGGACCCTGCGTTCAATTCAGGCCCCCGCCTTGGCGGACGGCTGGGCCGAGCGCGCGCAGGAGCGCCTTGGAGCTCTCGGAGTCGGTGCGAAGCAAAAGCAGGGTCGTGCCGTTCGTCGACAGGGCCGCGCGAACTGCCGGTTCGATGCCGCTCAAGGTGGTCGGTGATTGAAACTCCACCCCGTAGGTCTTGGCGGCTGCCTGCCAGTCGAGGCGAGGAGGCGTGAGCCAGTAGCTGAACTCAGGACGATTGCCGTAGTCCGCGGCCAGCGGCAGATGGTCGAAGATGCGCCCCCCTTCGTTGTCGAGGACACAGACGACGAGCGGGTGCTCGACCTGGCGTGCGAGCGCCAGGCTCGACAGATCGTGCGCCGCGCTCACGTCTCCGAGCAGGAGCAGCGTCGGCCTCTGCGCGGCTCGGCACACACCGGCTGCGCCAGCGATCAGACCGTCGATCCCAGCGGCGCCGCGTTGGGTGTGGACCCGGACGCCGTCGAGGCGACAGGTGGGCGCGACCCAAGCTGCGAGGCGTACGGGCAGACTGTTACCCAGGCATAGCTCGACGCCCGGTGGCAGTGCCGACAGGACGTGAGCCACCGCAGCCGGTTCGGCCAGCGTGGGAACGCTGCCAGGCGCGCTGACCAGGGGTTTGTAGCCAGCGAGTGTCGTCTCCCGGACGACACGTTCGGCAATCGCGAGGGCTGCACGCTCGAACTGGGCCGAGAATTCGGCGCGCCCGTCGGGCGGAGCGAGGGACGAGAAGTCGCTCTCGAGCTGCGAGAGGAGAGTGGGAATGTCGCTCTGCAGGACCAGGCTCGCGCGCCCGCCGGCGTCCGGGTACTCGCCAGCGGCCACGACGATGAGCTCGGCGCCGAGGTCCTTGAGGCGGGCTTGCCAGGAGGTGGACAGTGGCGGCGGGCCGAAATGCAGGATGAGACGAGGCGGAGGCAGGTCGCCGCCTTTACCCAGGAGTCGCGCCAGGCCCTCGACCGGTGTTGCGAAGCCGGGCATTTCGGCAAACAGGTAGGCGGACTGTCGCTCCGCGATGCGCGCGAGCGCGCGGAGCGACTCGGTGCGGAGCGGACCGGCCGACAGAACGACCAGCGGCTCGTCGCGCACGCGCGCTACGAGGTCTGCTCGGGTGGCCTCCGACACGACGGGCTTGGAATCCGGCATGCGGACGATGCGTGTGAGCACGCGGTCTACCCGCTCGCAGAGCGCCCGTTGTTCGGGCGTGAGCGCGTCTTCGGGCTCGAGCGGTTTGCGCATGGGCACGTTGATGTGCACGGGCCCGGGTGCGCCGGAGCGGGCCGTATGCACGGCCTGCATGATCTTGCGCGCGAGTGCATTCAGGTTGTCGTCGTCGGCACGCGCGTCGCCGAGGTCGATGAAAAGCTTGGCGTAGGCGCCGTAGATATTTGCTTGATGGATGGTCTGCGGAGCGCTCGTGTGCTCGAGCTCTTGTGGTCGGTCCGCGCTCAGGACCACTACCGGGAGCTCCGCGTGGTGCGCTTCGATGAGTGCCGGCAAGTAGTGAGCGAGAGCCGAACCGGAAGTGCACAAAAGGGCGACCGGTTTGCCGGTCACGCGCGTGAGGCCCAGCGCGAAGAACCCCGCGCTTCGCTCGTCGATGACGCTGAACTTGATCAGGTCTTCGCGCCCGAGCGCGGCCAGCGTGAGCGGACCGTTCCGGGAGCCAGGGCTGACGACGACGTGCTCGATGCCGGCGGCGGCCAGCGCACCGATCACCAGCCGGGACCATTGTGTGAGGAGGTTCTGGGGAGCGTACATGCTCTCAAGGATTGGGGGCGGGGCGCGGTGGCCCGTCCGCTAGGCCAAGCGCCGAGCGGATGCCCTGGAGCTTGAGTTCCGTCTCATCGAATTCGAGCTGGGGCTCGGAGGCGCGAACGATACCGGCTCCCGCGTAGAGGTGCACGTTCTTGCCGTGGATCAACGCCGAGCGGAGACCGACGACGAAATGACCGTCGCCGCTGGCGTCGGCCCAGCCGAAGGGGGCGGCATACCACCCGCGTGGCGCCGCCTCTTGCTCCACGATGAAGCGGAACGCTTCCGGAGTGGGCGCGCCGCAGACGGCGGGCGTCGGGTGCAACAAATCGACGAGTGCGAGGACATGGGTCGGTCGCTCGAGCTCCGCCACGATGGGCGTACACAGGTGGAGCAGGTGCGGCAGTTCCTTGATGATCGGCGCGCTGGGGACCTCGAGGCGCCGACAAAGGGGCCTGAGGCAGCGCTCGAGGGCGAGGACGACGTAGCGATGTTCGTCTTGGTTCTTGCCGCTCGCCAAGAGCTCGGCGGCCGCCGTCGGATCGGTGCGTGACACCGTACCAGCCAGGGCCTCGGTCTCGACGAGTAGCCCTTTGCGTTTCACCAGGCATTCCGGAGTCGCGCCTACGAACGTCCGCTCGCCAATCCGGAAAGCGAAGCGCGTCGAGGAAGGCGCCGTCCGCCGCAGCCGACCCAAAAGAGTGCCCAAGTGCGGTGCCGCTCGGAGTGTCAGTGTGACGCGTCTCGCCAGGGCCACCTTGTCGACGCGCCCGGCCCGCATTTCGTCCTGTGCGCGCAGGACGAGCTCCTCGAACTCGCGCGCCCCAGCGCTCTCGCGCATCGCCTCGATCTCGACGGGCCCGCCGTCCGAAAGCTCGTCCGCGTCGTCCTCGAGAGCGCGCTGTGCCGCTTCGAGAACGGCGAGCGTGCCGTCGGTGCCGCCTACGGCTCCGGGCAGGTCGATCAGCACGAACTCGGCCCCCGACCGGCGTTCGACGTAGAGGACACGCGGCAAGACGAAGGTCGAGTCGCCGAAGTCCTCCCAGCAGCCCGATCCGTCGCGCCCACAGGCGAAAGCCGAGCCTCCGAAAAATCGCACGACCTCACGGCAACCGGGCTCCATGCGCAGGCTCTGAAAGAGCGTCGCCTGGCGCTCCATCATCTCCTGGAAGCGCGCAGGACCGCTCGCGCGCAGGAGCGCTGCAGCCGAGAGCCCAACGATCGCGCGTGGCTCGTCACCGGCAGCATCGGCTTGCTCCCAGAAGACGGCGGTCGGACCGATGTTGGCGTCCACGAGCGTGAGCGCCCTTCCGGCTGGCGCCGGGCAGCGGATCACGTTCAGTGACCCGCTGAGGAGACGCGTTCGGAGATCGGCCAGGGCAGCGTTCATGCTCGCGTGTCAGGTGGGGGTGGCCACGTAAAGATGCGCCACGCCGAATGTCAGAGGGACGACCTCCAAGACGCGCAGGCCCGAGCTCTCCATGGTGCGCGCGAAGACGTCCGCAGGAGGGAACGCGGCGATGGAGCTCTGCAGGTAGCGGTACTGCTTGGCGCCGCTCAGCAGCGAACCCAGCCAGGGCACCACCGTGTGCACGTGGAAGCGAGCAGCGGGCGCCAGGAGCCCACCTCGGGGCTCCGACAGCTCCAGGATGGCCACACGTCCGCCGGGGCGCGTGACGCGCGCCATTTCGCGGAGCCCCGCTGCGCGGTCCGGAACGTTGCGGATGCCAAAGGCAATCGTGGCCCCGTCGAACGTACCGTCGGCGAAGGGCAGCCGCTGTGCGTCGCCTTCCTCGAGCGTCACGCGTGCCGACAGACCCTTGCGTTCGACCTTGGTGCGACCGATGGCCAGCATGCCTGGCGATGGATCCACTCCGGTGACGCGCGCGCTCGGCGCGCGTTCGGCGATGAGAAGGGCCAGGTCCGCCGTACCCGTCGCCAGGTCGAGCACATGCCCTCGGGCGGCGTCCCCGAGCGCTGCGACGGTGCGCTTGCGCCAGCGCTGATCGATGCCGAGGGAGAGCAAGCGGTTCAAGAGGTCGTAGCGCTCGGCGATGGCGTCGAACATGGCGCCACTGCCTGGAGTCGCAACGCCCGAAGCCGCTCCGCTTTTGGAAGCCGTGGTGGGTGCACTCGAAAGTTGGTTCATGATGCCGGTTTGGGGCCCCTTCCGCGGGCACGCTCTACCTCAGACCTGGTCCCGGCGTGAACGAGGAACGTCGGGTCCACAGCATGGCCGGCAACGAGGGCTCCGAGGAGGGTTTGGCCCACGCTCGTCAACTCCGAGAGCCGGGTCAAGCGCTCGAGCTTGAAGCGGTCGCCCTCGCGGTCCGAGTGCTCGGCGCCGCCTTCGAGGGTTTGGCGTGCGCGATCGAGCGTCTGACCGAACTCTTGGACGAGCGCCAGTTCGCGCTGTCCGAGGACGCGCTGCACCATTTTCCAGATGTCTGGTTCGGCGCGGAAGTACTCGCGACGCTCGCCAGGCACCCAGATGCGTTCAACGCATCCCCATTTCTCGAGCGCGCTCAGGGTCATGCTGATGCCGCCGGCGCTCATGGCGAGCCGCTCGCCGAGCTCCGCCGCGCTCAGAGGCTCGGGCGACAGGTAGAGGATGGTCCAGGCCCGTCCCATGGGGCGCTTGAATCCCCAAAAGTGCATGAGCCGCCCGACGGTCTCGGCGACACCGAGCTCGGTCTCGGATCGCCCCGCGGGCGCTCGACGCTGGGCCCTATCGTCTTTCAAAACATTGTGAAAGTTAGGACTGCTCCGAGGTCGCGTCAAAGCAGGAACGCCCCAGGGCCCCAGCGGCGCTCGTCTTCGCTTCCAACGAGGGTGGATATCGCTGGCGAGATGCAGGTACGCTGCCCAGGTGGCAGGGGCGCGAAACTGGCGGGTAGCTGTGGTGGGAGCGGGACCCGCCGGGCTCTACGGGACCGAGGCGCTGGTCAAGAAGGGGGCGAGCGTCGACGTCTTCGAGCGATTGTTCTCGCCACACGGACTCGTTCGCTACGGTGTGGCCCCCGACCACCAGAAAATCAAAAAGACAGCCGCCGTCTTCGACCGCATCCTCGCCCTGCCGGAGGTGCGGCTCCTCGGTAACGTGCAGATCGGTGTCGACCTTTCGGTGGAGGAGCTGAAGCAGCACTACGATCAAGTGCTGATCGCGATGGGCAGCTCGGGTGCACGCGACCTGGGCGTTCCGGGCGAGCAGCTGCACGGCAGCATGGCCGCTCCCGATTTCGTGGGGTGGTACAACGGCCACCCCGACTTTCAGCAGATCGTGCCGCCGCTCGACGACCCCGTGGCCGTCATCGTGGGTGTCGGCAACGTGGCCATCGATGTCGCGCGGATCCTGCTGCGTGACCCTGCTGTGCTCGCCGAGACGGACATTGCGCCGGCGGCGCTCGAGCACCTGCGGGGGAGCCAGGTGCGCGAGGTCATCCTGCTGGCCCGACGTGGAGCGGATCAAGCGGCCTTCGATGTGAAGGAGGTGCGCGATCTGATGGCGATGACGGCCGTCGAAGTGCGTCACTTGGGTCTCCGCGCGGAGAGCTCCAGCGACAAAGGCGACCTCATTGCCAGCTTGCCGCATGCCGACTTGCACGGCTCGGGGCGCCGCGTCGTGTTTCGGTTCTGTACTTCACCTCGCGAGATCGTGGGCAGTCCGAGCGGTCGCGTCGTCCAAGTGCGCGTCGAGGAGAACGATCTCTTCGAATCGGCGTCGCGCCTCCGCGCAGTCGGCAGCGGGCGCACCGAAACGTTGGATGCCGGCCTGGTCATTCGCGCGATTGGTTACCGCGGCACGCCGCTGCCCGGCGTTCCCTTCGAGCCATCTTCCGGCACGATCCCCAACGATCAGGGCGCCGTCTTGACGCACCCCGGCGGCGAGCGCGTGCGCCAGCTTTACGTGGCCGGATGGATCAAGCGCGGGCCGACGGGGCTCATCGGAACGAACAAGGCCGATGCCCACGAGACGGTGCAGGTGATGGAAGCTTCGCTTCGCCACATGGGCCCCGAGCGAGACGTCAGCGAGATCGAGCAAATGCTCGCCGAGCGCGGTGTTCAGGTCATCGACTTTGCCGATTGGCAGCGCCTCGATCGCTGGGAGCGTGAGGCCGGCAGCGCCCGTGGTGCGATACGACACAAGATCGCCAGTCGCGAAGAGGCGCTCGCCATCTTGGCCCGCCGCTGACCGAGGCGTTCAGGGTCTCGGCTTGCGCTCGGCGAAGAGGGCGTCTGCTCGCCGATCGTAGTGGTAGAGGATCTGCGGGTCCGAATAGCGGTGAGCGCGCCCAAACGGGCACACGTCGCGCACGCGGAGCCAGCGTCGCTGGCTTTCGGACAGCGTGGGAGGGGCCGCAGGCAACGGGGACGTTTCCAGTTCCGCATCAGGGTCACGTCGGAGGAGTGCTCCGGAAAGGGCACGACGACAGGGGGCCGGACAACCTTCGCAAGGATGCGTCAGCGTCGGATCGGCCGCGATGACGGCACCTGCGCCCGCGGGCACGTCGAGCGCGACGACGGCGCGCAGGGCGAGCCAAGGTCCATAGCGAGCATGGACCGAGAGATGTGCGGGGCCGAGACGAGCCAGTCCAGCCACGTCGGCGATGCGCTGAATGGGGATGGGCGCCGGCAAGAGCTCATGTGCAAAGACGGCTGCCCCGCGCACGCGAGCACTGTCGGCCAGGTCGCCGAGGGCGCCCTGCACGAGCTCCTCGACGTAGATGTCCAGCGGATCGGGGCCGAGTTCTCGCGCGGAACGGACGCCGAGCCCCCGCAGGTGGCGCTGAAAGGCCGGCCAGAGCGCCCGGGTATTGCCCACGACGAGACCGAGCTGGGTCGGCCGATAGGACGGAAAACGGGCCGGGTCCGCCTTGGCGGCAGGGAGGTCACCGAGCGCGAAGGGCTGGAGGAGGTCCAAACCGCCTCGTCGCAGCGTCTCCTGGAACTGGCGCAGTCCCAGTGCCTGTTCGTCGTCGTCGCGGACGCGCGGGTAGGCCGACCTTTGTTCGAGGTCGATCGGCGGCCGGAGGGATCGACTCATCGTCTCATTGGTATCATCCCTCGCCATCGAACTCGACCGCGCACGTTCTAGTAGGTCGCACCATGTGGGAGGAGCCGCTCCGGTACACCGGCGTGCAACCGTCGCATGGTCCGTGCACCGCCCAGTCCGTGCACCGCCCAAGAGGAGACCTCGTCCGCGCTCGAGCCCTTCGACGAAAGGCCGACAAGCCGGTAGACTAGCTGACCCGATGAGCGATGAGACGACCGTGCTGCTCGTGAAGGGCTCACCCCTTCCCGACGGACTGCAGGCTCAGCTCGAGGCGAAGGGGGTGTTCGTCGAGGAGGCGTCGCCATCGCACCTCGAAGCGTCCTTGGTCGCCGTTGCCCCGGACTTGATCTTGGTGTTCGGCGTCGAGGCCTTGGGCGACATCGTGCCCAAGGTGGGCGCGGAGTCGGGCCGTGTGCCCATCGTCGTCGTTGCTGATCGGGCCGTGCATCGTGACCTGCGTCAAAAATACAAGGACGCTCTCGCCACCATCATTCCGGCTGACCTTCCGCAGAGTGCGCTCAGCCACCGCATCGTCACGCTGACGCGTCGCGCCTCCAAAGGAGAGACGCTCGTGCAGACGATGTCACTCGCACCGCCCAAAGCCTCGGTCGAGCAGAAGACGCCGCTCAAAGCTTCGGTCGAGCAGAAGACGCCGCCCAAGGCCTCGGTCGAGCAGAAGACGCCGCCCAAGGCCGAGCCGAAGGCGGCGCAGTCGGCCTCCGTCGGCGAGGTGGATCCGCCGCGAGAAGCGCCGCCCAAGGCCGCGCAGAAGGTCGCACCCGCAGCCGAGCGCGCTCCGGCCAAAGGAGCGACCGCCCAGAAGTCTGCGGCCAGCAGCTTCGCGACCGAACGACGCGAGCTCGGCTCCGCGCCGAAGGCCGCCGTCGCGCCAGTCGCCGCCACGAAGACGGTCCCCAACAAGGCAGCCGCGGACAGGGGGGGCCACGCCGCGGCGACCGGCATCAAGGTCGGCGCTCGCGCTGGCCCGGTCGACCTGGCTCCGCTCCCCGCGCTCGATGAACCGCCGACTCGCTCGCCTGAAGGGGCGCGACCTCCGCAACCGACACAACCCGCGAAGGCGCCGGCGGCGACCGGACCGGCCGAGGTGCGAGCAGCATCGACCGCGGGCGCTCCGAGCTCTGAAGGCTTGGGCAACGCGCTCGGCTCGAGTCCACGGAGCGCGGCGGCGTTCGAGCTCGAGGAGGAGTTTCCGACGGCGGCCTTCCAGCTGCCGCCGGAGATGCGACACAAAGCACGACGCGACTCACTGCCGCCGTCCACGGTCCGCCGCGACGTGTCCGAACACGACTTGGCGCGCCTCTCGGATTCGGAGGCGCTCGTGGCGCAAGAGATTGAGGCGCGCCAGCGTCTGTCCTCCGGCGGGGACGAGCCAGTGGCCGCCCCGAGCTCCGAGGACGAGCGGCGCGCTGCCGAAGCGGACCAGCGAGCTCGCTATCATCGCCGTTCGCATGCGACTGCGTCTGCGGTGCGTCTGGTGCTGTGTGACGACGACCTCACCCGAGCCGATGCCTTGGCGTCGGAGCTGCGCGAGCATGGGCTCGACGTCATGCTGCTGTCGCCCGAGCACAGCCAAGTGCGTTGGCCGCGTCTGCGGCGCTTCGCGCCCCATGGCCTGCTCGTCGACGAGCGCTCCCTCTCCAAAGGGGGCCGCCAGATCGTCAGTGCGTTCCGGCGCGATCCGTTCCTGAAATACGTACCGCTCGTGGTCGTGCCTTTTCAGCGCATCTATCGAGAAAACGACGCTCGGCCCAATCTCGCTCCCGTCTTCCCGCTGCTTGCGCCGCTCGGGCGCGAAGAGCTCGGTCTGCTCGAGCAGCTCTCGAACAAGGGCGAGATCACCGTCGAGCTCAGTCAGATCTTACCGAGTCGCCTGGTGGAGGTGCTGGCGGAGAACGAGACGACCTGCGTGCTCAGCACGAGTGGGCAAGGGCGTCGACTCACCTGGCCGATCGCCGCCGGGCAAGCGGGCAAGGCAGAGCTGGTCGAAGGAGTGGGGTCGCAAGGGTCGAGCCTGAAGCCCGAAGAAGCGCTCCGTTTCCTGCTCGATCAAGAGGAGGCGCAGGTGCTGGTCGCGCTCCGTCCGCAGATCCGTCTGACGGTCGCCGAACCCATCGGCCCGCTGCTCGATCGTGTGACCGCGAGCATCGATCCGCCACTCCAGCACTCCGTGGCTCCCGCAAAGGGGCCCGACCATGCTTCTCGTCCTGCCGCCAAGGCAACCTTGCTCGGCGTGGCGCCGCCCCCCGCGGCGGCCCTCGATGTGGGCGCAGGCGGCTTACCGACCATCCCCGCCCCACCCGGCGGAGCAGGTGACGGCTCGGCCCTCGAAGCGCGCGTGCCGAAAGGCCCGGCCATGCCCACCGCCGTCGCTTCCGGCGCACGCGGGCGCGCAGAGCAGGCCTTGCTTCTCTTGCGCCGCTCACTCGCACCCGCGCAGGCGTGGCTCGCCGACAAGAAGCGCACCTGGCCGCCTGCCGTGTTCTGGGCGGTGGTGTCCGCTCCGCTCGTGCTGCTCCTGGTCCTCGTGATCGTGCTGCTGGTGGCGGGCGAGGGCGAGCCAGCCGCAGCCAGAGCGGCGTTGCAAAGCCCCGACGCTCCGCCTCCTACTGCGACTTCGGCCGCACCGGTCCCGCCTCCCGCTGGGGGCTCCTTCGACCGCTTTCGGGTGAGCGTCGACCAGCCCGCTCCTTCCTGTGAGGACGTCCTGGCTGGGGTACCCGGCACGGTGACTGGCGACGCGAGTTCCTATTGGAAGATGGCGCGACAGGCGTTGATGCAGGGCAACGTGCAGCGGGCGCACGAGCTGATGTGTCGAGCGGTCGCGCGCGAACCGGCGAGCCCGGCCGCAGAAGGGCTGGTGGCCTATTACTTGGGCCGCCGCGCCGTGGGCCAAGCCGAGCGCTACGTGAGAGGGATTCTGGCGGTCGACCCTCAGAGACGCACGGCCCTCGAGCTCGAGAGCGACGTGAAGAACCAGCAAGGACAGGTGGACGAGGCGCTCCGTCTACTGCTGTCTACCCTCCGTCTCGAGCCCGGCGATGCCGTCCGCCGCGCTGCGGTGAGTCGCAAGCTCTCGGCCGAAGCCGATCTGGCCATCAAGTCTGGCGACTTTCCGCTTGCCGAGCGTCTGCTTCGGCGGGCGCTCGTCCTCAGCCCTACCAACGATCTCGCTGCGATGCGCCTGGCGGAGCAATTCTTGCGCGCAGATCTGCGAGACGCAGCCCGCCTCTGGGCGGAGGCGCTCCTGGCTGGCCCGACACGGCACGGCGAAGCGCACATGATGCTCGGCGACATCGCGCGCCTCGGGGGAGATCCTGCTGGCGCGCGTCGGCACTACGAGCAAGTGACCGTCGAGAGCGGCCAGTACGCGCGCGCCCAGGCGCAGCTCAAGAACTTGCCTTGAGCGCTCTGGCCTCAGTCGGGAAAGAGTGAGAACTGCCGGGGCGGTGCGGGTGGCTCGGACGCGAGCTGTGGGCTCGGTTCGGGTGGAGCGCTGGCGGACGTCGCCGTGGCGGCGAGCGGCACGGCAGCCCCGATGGGCACAGCAGCGGGCGCGACTGAGGCTGGAAGTGGGTCGGCGTGTGCCGGTGCTGGCGGCGGCTCGGGCCGAGCGACGTCCCCGGCTGCCGCTTTCGACGCGCGACGGGGGCGCTCGCTGCCCGCGGCAAGAGGTGCGCGCTGCCCCCGCTTGCGCTCGGCTTTGTCTTTGCCGACCCGCTCCTTTGCGCCTTTGTCTTTTCCGGCCTTGTCCTTGCTGACGTGGGGACCCCGCGCGCCGAAGGCGCCCTCGCGCTCGAGCTGCTCGAGCGCTGCCTTGGCTGCCTCTTCGGCCTTCTGCGTCTCGCCCCGCATTTCCAGCAGAAAGCGGCTCGGGATCTGGGGCCGGGGCTTGCCCCATTTGGTGCGCTGCTTACACAAGCTCAAAGTCAGCTCTTCGCGCGCGCGTGTGACGCCCACGTAGCAGAGCCGACGCTCCTCCTCGATCTCCGCGCCGCTCAGGCCTTCGGCGACGGTGCGCTTGTGAGGCAGAAGTCCTTCCTCCATGCCGACCATGTAGACGATCGGGAACTCGAGACCCTTGGCGCTGTGGAGCGTCATGAGCGTCACGGAGTCCTGTTGGCGCGGATCGTCGTCTTTCTGATCTTCGCGGCCGGCGAGCATCGTCTCTTCCAAAAAGCCCGCTAGCGTGGGCTGTTCGCTGCGACGTTCGTAGTGGGCAACGGCATTGACGAACTCTTGGACCGCGTTGCGGCGACTCTCCTGATCTCCAGGATCCTTGTAGGCGCGCTCGATCTCCGAGTTGTAGTCGATCTCGGTGATCAGCTGGGCGACAAGGCCGCTCAATGACTCTGCTCCGAGCCGTCCCCGGTAGGCCTCCACTAGGCGGCTGAACGCCGCGATGCCAGCCGCAGCGCCAGAGCCGACTTCCGGATGTGCGCTCGCTCCTTGCAGAAGGGTCCAGAGGGGTACGCCCGCCTGCACGGCTTGATCGAGCAAAAAGGTGATGGTGCTGGTGCCGATGCCCCGCGACGGCGTGTTGATGATGCGCAAGAGCGCGACCTCGTCGCTCGGGTTGGCCAGCACCTTCAGGTACGATGTGAGGTCCTTGACCTCTTTGCGGTCGAAAAAGCTTTGTCCACCGACCAGGACGTAAGCCACGCCGTTGCGTCGCAGCTCCTGCTCGAACGCGCGCGGCTGCTCGTTCGTGCGAAAGAGGATGGCAATGCTGCTTGCAAGTGCTCGCTCCTCGTCGTCGCGCTGGGTCCGTTCGCGAATTTCGCGCACGACGCTTTCCGCTTCGTGTGTTTCGTCCTCGTAGCGCACGAAGCGTGGCTTTTCGCCGCGTCCCCGTGAAGCCACCAGCGTCTTGTCGTGGCGCGTCTTGTTGTGCGCCACGAGCGTGTTGGCCAGGTGGATGATCCAGCCGGTCGATCGGTAGTTCTCCTCCAGACGCACGACCTTGGCGTCGGGCCATTGCTGTTTGAACTCCAGAATGTGCGCGACTTCTGCTCCCCGCCAGCCATAGATCGATTGGTCGTCGTCGCCGACGACGCAGATGTTCCGATGTCGTTCGGCCAGTGCCTTGACGATGCGATACTGGAGCGCGTTCGTGTCCTGGTATTCGTCGATCAGCAGGTGGTCGAAGCGCGTCGCCTCGGCGAAGCGGGCCTCCGGATGCTCGAGAAACAACTGCTCGGTCAGGAGCAGGAGGTCGTCGAAATCCATGGCGCTCGAGGCGCGCAATTTGGCCTGGTAGCGCACATAGGCGCTTGCCGCGAGCAGGTCGGCATCCGACTTTGCCGCGCGTTCGGCGGCCGCCGCGGTCAGGCCGGCACCTTTCCAGGTGCTGATTTGATTGACGAGATCGGACGGTCGCAAGGTTTGCTGGCCGACGCGAATGTCGCGGAGCGCCGCGCGAGCGGCGCTCTCCTGATCGCCGCGGTCGTAGATGGTGAAGGTTTCTCCGTAGCCGAGGCGCCGGGCGTGGCGGCGCAGGATGCGCACGCACAGGGAGTGGAAGGTGGAGATCTCTGGGGAGGCCGCTTTGGCCGCTTTGCGGCCGCGTTCCTTCACCAAGAGGCCTTGAGCGCGCTCGCGCATTTCGCGCGCGGCCTTGTTGGTGAAGGTGACAGCCAGGATGCGCTCGGGCGGCGTGCCCGTGCGGATGAGCTCGGCAATGCGATAGGTGATGACGCGCGTCTTGCCGGTGCCGGCTCCGGCCAGCACCAGGAGCGGCCCTTTGCGGGTGCGCACCGCTTCGAGCTGAGCTGTGTTCAGGCCGTGACTCATGAACCGATCGAAATGGTGGCGAACAAGATGCACCACACGACGAGCAAGAAATCCCAATACTGACGGACCAGACGCACCCCCTCGAAATGGCTGCTCGAGTACTCGCGCTCCTGCGCGCGCTTGAGCACCACCAAAAGCGGCACGAGGCCGGCCACGACGTGCAGGGCGTGCAGACCGGTCAACATGTAGAAGGTGAACTCGTAGAGGCTCTTCGGGGGCCCGGCCAGACGTGCGCGGGCGACCTCGGTCCAGTTCTGGATCTGGAGTGCCAAAAAGCCGCCTGCGAGGATGACCCCCAGCCCGAGGCCTCGAATCAGGCGATCTGGCAGGTTGCGCTCGATGCCCGCTTGTCCGGAGCGGAGGACCACGCTGAGCAGCACCAGGACCGTGCTGCTGACCCATAGGCCACCTGGAAGGTCAGGCGTGGTTTGGTCGCGCCAAACGGCGCTCTGGGCGCGGGTGACGAAGTAGGCGATGAGCGAGGCCAAAAAGAGCACGCTGAGGGAGGCTAGCCCGACGTACATGCCGAGCTGCGCCGGCGACGTGCGCGGAAAGCTCGACTCGCGCCGCGGGCTGAGCGTGGGCCTCTCCAGGGTCACGTCCGAGCTACTAGCATGTTCAGGGGCAGTGCGGAGGATCGGAACTTCGTGCTATCGGAAGGACCACGTGAGACTCGAGCTCCTGATCTGTCTGGCCGCGACTGCCGCTGCGGGTTGCATGACGATGGGCCTACGTGCCGCTGTCGACGTGAGCTTTTCTGCGCCCCCCGAGACACCGGGGCGCGCCCTCGTGTACGTCGACGAGACGTACATCGGTACGCTCGCTCAGGTGAAGCGACAGGGCCTGCGCCTCACCGAGGGCAAGCACCGCATCTCCGTTGAAAAGACGGGCTATTACCCGTTCGACACCGTCGTCCTCAGCAAGCGTCAGCCGATCGCCGTCGAGGTCGAGCTCTTGCCGCTTCCGGATTGAGCTCCGCGTCCCGTTCGCTCACTCCCACTCGATGGTGGCCGGGGGCTTACTGGAAATGTCGTAGGCCACGCGATTGATGCCGCGTACCTCGTTGATGATGCGCGTGGAGATTTTCGCCAAGACCTCGTGCGGGATGTGGGCAAAATCGGCCGTCATGCCGTCCGACGAGGTGACGGCGCGCAGGACGCAGGTCTCCTCGTAGGTGCGATCGTCACCCATCACGCCGACGCTGCGCACGGGCAGAAGGACGACGAAGGACTGCCAGATGCTCTCGTACAGGCCCGCCGCACGAATTTCCTCGTCCGCGATGGCATCGGCGTCGCGGAGGGTCGCCAGGCGCTGGTCGGTGAGGGGCCCGAGACAGCGCACGGCCAGACCCGGTCCGGGGAATGGGTGGCGATAGAGCACGTCGTGCGGCATGCCGAGCGACTCGCCTGCGGCGCGCACTTCGTCTTTGAAGAGCTCGCGCAATGGCTCGATGAGGGCGAGATTCATCTTTTCGGGCAGGCCGCCGACGTTGTGGTGACTCTTGATCACGGCGCTCGGGCCGCGGACGCTGACGCTCTCGATGACGTCCGGGTAGAGCGTGCCCTGGACCAGGTATTTGGCGTTCTCGATCTTCTTGGCTTCGGCCTCGAAGACCTCGATGAACACCCGTCCGATCGTCTTGCGCTTCTGCTCGGGGTCGGTGATTCCGTCCAGCGCGTCCAGGAAGCGCCGTCGCGCATCGACGGCAATCAGGTTCAGATGGAAGCTTCGCTCCATCATCCGCACGACCGCTTCGAACTCGTTCTTTCGCAAGAGGCCGTTATCCACGAAAATGCACACCAGGCGGTCACCGAGAGCCTTGTGACACAGCACGGCTGCCACCGACGAGTCGACACCGCCGGACAGTCCGCAGATCACGCGCTCGTTTGCGCCCACGCGAGCCGAGATGCGTGCGACCGCCTCGTCGACGAAGGAGCCAGGCGTGAAGGTGGGCGAGAGCTCTGCCACGTCGAACAAGAACGAGCGTAGGATCTCGGTGCCCCGGGGCGTATGCGCAACCTCAGGGTGGAACTGGATGCCGTAGAGGCGGCGCGCGGGATCCGCAATGGCGCAGAGAGGCGCGCCGGAGCTACCACCGATGCGCTCGAAGCCGCTCGGGAGTTCGGTCAATCGGTCGCCGTGGCTCATCCAGACTTGGATCTTCTCGCCGGCCTTGAACGTGCTCAGAATGCCGATGGGCTTTTCGATCGTGAGCTCGGAGCGCCCATACTCACGCTCGGCGCCGGGCTCGACGTGCCCCCCGAGCTGCATGGCCATCAGCTGTTCGCCATAGCAAATGCCGAGCACTGGGATGCCCAGGCGCAGAAACTCGGGGTCACTCTTGGGCGAGCTCGGGGCATAAACGCTGTCTGGCCCGCCGCTCAAGATCAACGCCTTGGGATTCAGCGCGCGGAGCTGCTCCAAGCTGATCGTGCACGGATGGATCTCGCAGTAGACGTGGCTTTCGCGCACTCGGCGCGCGATGAGCTGGGTGAACTGAGAGCCGTAGTCCAGGATGACCACGGTGTTTTCCGTGAAGCTCGACATGGGGCCCCGCTTATAGCGAAAACCCGGAAAGCGAGAGCTCCCCCACGATACGAGGCCTTTTCGCCTACTCGGGCGGAGCCTGGGCGCGCACCTGGACCTTCACGATGCGGTGCTGCGCCGGAGCGAGCTGCTCGGCCAGCGCTCTGAGGTCCGCCTCCAGAGGTGGGGGTGGCAGGCGCCCGAGCCAGAGTTCGACCAAACGCCCGCGCGGATCGCGGCGGGCCTCGGCTCTTCGGACCGTCTCCTCGTCGCGAGCCAGCTTCGCATCTGCCTTGGAGAGGCCCGCGCCGAGGGAGGCCAAGAGCCCGCGCGCCTGCGCCACGGCGCGGTCGAGCTCTGCCTCGTCGGCATGGACCTCCACGATCAGTGCGGAGCCGAAGGTCCCGGGGAGAAATTCCGCGTGCACGGCGTCGGCGAGCCCCGGCTCGAACAGGGCGCGATCGAGGTAACCTCCGTCGCGGTTGAGCAGGAACTCGAGCGCATACCCAGCTGGCGCCGAGGTTTTCACCGGCATGCCGACGAGCGCACCGCTGCTGATGCCTGCGTCGATGCTCGTGATGCTCCACGATCCAGGAGGCGCGGCCGGGGCTGCGCTCGCGGGGCAGGGGAGCACGTCACTGCGAGCTGGAGCGAGCCAGCGTGAGAGTTCGGCTTTCGCCGCGGCGGCTTCCGTAGCGCGAGCGCTCGCGAGATAGGCTGCGCGGAGGGGCTCACGACTGATGGCGTGGCGTGCACGCTCGATATCGAAGGTGGAGAAAGCCGCGACCTCACGCTCGAGACCGCGCGGATCCAAGGTGGACGGGTGATCGCCTGACAGGCTGCGCACGAGCAGATCGCGTCCTGGGTGGCTGCCGAGCTCGACGAGTAGGGCGTGTCGTGCGCTCGCAATGGTTGCGCCGTCGATGTCTTGTAGCGAGAGCGCACGGACGAGGCTGCGCGCCAAGCGCTCGGCCAGCTGTTCCGGCGTCTCGCCGGACCGTGGCGCTGCGTGCGCCAGGAGGCCGAGGGAGCGCGCTTCGATCCAGGGTTCGATGCGCACCTCGTCCACGTCGTGGAGCGCACGTGCGGCGCTCTGCAGGGCGAGTGCGCGCAGTCCGGCTTCGTGACTCTGCTCCGGACCAGTGCCGCAAGGCGTGGCCAAGAGCAGCCACGATTCGGCCTGTCCATTCTCGGTGCGCGAGACGAGGGGGATGCGTCGCTGGTCGAGGGCCGCCTGCGTACTCGTGAGCAGACGGGAGAAGGCAGCGGTGTCGAGGCCGAGGGCCGTGGGGAGCGCGAGTTCGACCAAGGTGATGGGGGGGCTCGCGGGCGCAGGGGACGACACGGCCGTCCACGCTCCGAGCCGTGCGGCGTCGAGGGCGCGCTCGGGCGCTAGGAACGTGCGTCCCACGGGCTCATCGCGGGGAGCATCCCCGAGCGCGCGGAGAAGCTCTTGCTCGGCGAGCAGAGTCGCCAAAGCGAGCGCGGTGGGGGTGGGCGCGGCGGTGCCGGGGTGCACGAAGGTCTGGGCCACGCAGGCGCCTGCCGGCCGCAGGGCGACTTTGACCGGACCCCTCTGAAACGCCGGGTCGACTGCTCGCAGTCGCAAGAGCGCCGGACTCTCGGGCGCCATCAGGGCGCGGCCGGCGCTGAGCGCGCGCTCCTGATCGACCACTCGCGCGGCGACCCGCAGCTCGAACACCCCACCGGTCGGACGAACGGCGATCTGGTTCTCCTCTGGCCAAGGTTCAGGCGGCCCGTCACCCCTTGGCCAGCTCGCGCGGTGGGCTTTCTGCACGCGAGCGAGGAGCTCCCGTTCGCCGAGCACGGACAGGCCGACGCGACCTGTCCGCACCGAAGCCGCGCGCAGTGCCTCGAGCTCGCCGATGGTCGGGGCCCGCTCGGGCGCGAGCGCAGCCCCCCCCTCGGCACCGAATTCTGCGCCGCAGGCGCCGACCAGGGATGGATCGGTCGCCGGCCCGAGGGCGCTCCGCAGCTGCGTCGCCAGCCGCGCCCCAGCGATTTCGCCGGCTTCGACGGGCGTCACCAGTGCCGCGTGCAGTGCAGTGAGGAGAGCCTGTCCGTCCTCCGGGCTCTTGACCTCGGCCGCCACCACGAAGCCAATCTGGTGGACGCCGAGTTCGACCGCCCAAGATTTGTGCCGCATGAGGCGGTGCTGTGTGAGGTGGCCGAGGAGCAAGGCGCCGCGGCTTCCTCCCGTGGTGAAGACAGCGGCGGCCACGACCCCTTGCGGATCTCCCTCCCGTTGGATGAGCCGCAACGTCGGGCGTCCGGGATCCACCACCGAGCGCACGTGGGCCGAGCTGCCGAGTGCGGGTGCTCGCTCCGGAGCCGGGGCAGCGCTCTTGCCGCACGCCAGTGCCCAGAAGCCGAGGATGATGGCCAGTCGAGCCCGCCCTCGGCTCTGCGACGGCGCGCGGGCACCGCGGGGATCTCCCGGTAACGGTGGCTCTCGACCGGCTGCTTCCGTATGCGCTCCGATGGGCCGCAAACTAGCACGAGCGGTCGCGGCGCCGAAGGACCCTCATGCTGCGCGCAGGCGAACCAGCAGACGCTCGAGGCGAGCGGTGATCTTGTGCTTCTTGGTGTAGACGGTCTTGATGCTGATCCCCATGCGTTCGGCAATCATCTCGACGTCGAGTCCGTCCCCAAAGTAGAGTTCCACGAACTCGCGATCCCGTTCCGACAGCTCACTCAGGATGTCGGAGGCGAGCGCGGCCCGCTCGCGCAGCGCCACCACGTCGTAGGGGCTCGGCTCGAGGGCAACATAACCGTCGGTCTCCGCGAGCGGCTCGCAGACGCGGTCGCGCTTGAGGCGGCGCAGGTAGTCATAGGTGGTGTTGCTGGCCAGGAGCCCCAGCCAGGTCGACAGTCGACTGCCTTTGGTGGGGTCGTAAGCGCGGAGCTTCTTGTGGTCACTAGCGAGGAGCTCGGAACAGAAGCGTGCGTACACCTCGTCTACGTCGTGCTCGCTCGTGACACGAGAGAAGCGTCCGAGCACGCGGCGAATGCAGGCGATGATGACGGGCGCATACTTCTGCGTGAAGGCGCGCCAGGCCGCAGGGTCACGCACGACCAACCGGGCGACCAGGGCTGCGTCATCGCTCGGCTCACCCGTTTGGCTGGGGCGCGCGGGAGCGACTTCGTTCCGCGCCGGCAGAGGCCGAAGGGAGGGGGTGGCTGAAGGGCGGACGCGAGGGCTGATGGCGGAAGACTGCATGTGGGTGACTCCTGGTCGGGCGCGACGGTGACGCGCCACGGGGAGGAGAATTGCAGCCCGCGTACCAATGTTATGATCAATGAAATCAATGAGTTGAGCGCGTCACACCACCCCGGAGCGTCACACCTCGAGCGTCACGTGACGGTCCCATCAGGGGGCAGACGGGAGGTCGGTCCCACGGCGGGAACCGCGGGACACCCTCGCCCCAGCGGGCGTCGTCGTCGTGCTTGGCTTACGAGCTGCGCTCAGTCGTGCTTCCCCCGAGCAGGGACACGTGAGCAGGTGTTGGCAGGGGCCGAAGAAGCACCGTGCCCACGAGGGCCACGGCGCCCGCGCCCCGTTAGGGAGCCGTCGCGGTCCGCTCGCGCAAGAGCAGGTACTCGTACTCGCGGACCATCCGATCGCGCGCCGGATCGGCGCCCTCGTCCTGGGCGCGCGGCAAGACGCTCACGACCGTGAACGCCCCGCGGCGCCGGATGCGCGTGGGAATGGCGGTCGGGTGACAGTGGGCAGCGCCAGCGAGGATGACGAGCTTGCGTCCGGGGTAGCGCTGGGTGAGCCACTGCGCTGCCCGGTCCGCCATGCTCTCGTCCCACACCACCTGCGCCTCGTAGTAGCGGTCGAGGATGTCCGTCTGGGCGGGCGATGGCCCGGAGACTCCCGGCTGCGACACCCCTGGATGCAGCGTCATCATCGAGTCGAAGAGCTCACGGTGGCCCGGTACGTCGAGGTCGAGCTCGGGAAGGGCGCGGCGCTGATTGGGATTGATGCCGGCGAGGCCTTTTTCGGCCACCTCGCGCGTCACGTCGCGCGGGACGCCGAGGGCGAGCAAGCTGCCGAAACGAACGAGCGCCTCGCGCAAGACCGGCTGGTAGTAGGCGAAGTCGAAGCCCCATTCCGAGCGGAAGGCCAGGTTCTCCTCCAGACGGGCATCGGACACGCCGCCTTCGATGTATCCCTGAAGCAGGGGCTGATACGGCTCCCGCACCATCTCGAGTCCGATGCCGAGCTCGAAGCCGCGCACGCGGCGTCGCTCGAGCATGGCCTGGACGGCTCGCAGCTCTGCGTAGTGGTCGCCGGGGTCGTCGTGCCGTTCACCGATGCAGATGGCGTCGGCGGACGCGAGGTGGGTCATCGTCGCTTCGAAGGAAAGCGAGGCGCGATCCGCATTGCGGAGGCCCTTGAGCTCCGCGCCGGCGCGCGTCACGACATCGTCCGGCACCTCGACCGGCGCGGCTACTTTGACCTCGTCTCCCTGAACAGCCTCTGCCTCTGCCGCGGTCCGCTCGCTGTCGAGGGTGCGCCCGACGAGGCCGCGGTCTCCTTGGCTCGATCCGGCACAGGCCGAAAGGGGCAGAGCAAGCGAGAGGACGAAAGCGATCGACAGGGCACGCACGAGCCATTTTTCGCGCGGCGGCGCCTCCCGGTCAATGGGCGCGCGCAAGAAGCACATCCGGGAGCAGGCGACTCGCCCGGCCGCTCGAGAGCAGCCACAGCTGGTGCGCTGCGCGGGTGATGCCGATGTGCAGGAGATGCCGCGACTCATCGTCCACCGGGTAGGCGGCGTCGCCGACCTCGACCAGCACCACGTAGTCGAACTCCAGCCCTTTCACCTGGCGAACATCGGTGACGTCCACGCCTGGCCGGAAGGGGAAATCTTGGTCGGCGATACGGCGGAGAAAGGGGACGTCCGCGCGCCGCAGGCCATCGTAGAAGAGATCGGCTTGCTCCGGATAGCGCGCAACGACGGCGACCGATGCTTGCGGTTCGCTCATGGCGAGGTCTCGCAGGATTTCCCCCAGGTAGGCGACCGCGTCGCCCATGTCGCCGAACTGGAAGAGGTCGACCTCGGCCCCGTGACGGGTGGCCACGGGCGGGTGCTCCGGCTTGAGCGGACCGAGCACATGCTGAGCCACCTCCAGGATTTCGGCTGTCGAGCGGTAGCTGAGCTCGAGCGGCTCGACGGCCACATGCGAGAGGCCGAGCTCGCCCAGCACCTGGCCCCAGTCGGAGAATCCATTGTCCATGTGCAAGCGCTGAGCGGTATCGCCCGCCAGCGTGATGCTCTGCCCGCGTGACACCGTACCGAAGACCACCGCCATTTCGACGGGACTAAGGTCTTGTGCCTCGTCCAGGAGCACGTGCTCGTAGCTGAGCGCCTCCTTGGTCGCTTGTCCCTTCCGCAGGGGACCGCGGACCCGCTGCAGCAAGCGGAGGAGCAGTGTGTCGTCCTCGCGATCCAAGGTCGCGCGCTCGTCGAGATCCAGACCGTCGACTGCGCGGAAGTCGTCGGCGTCGCTATCCCGCGACTCGCCCGGTTCGGCCGCCTCGTGCCACTCGCTCGGAGTCGGAGCCGGCGGGGGCGCCTGCTCTTCGTCCTCCTCGTCGACTCCATGAGCGAGAGCCCGGCCACATTGCTTGATGCACCAGGCGAGGGCGCGCTCGAGCTCGGGACCCTGGAAATCCCCGGGGCAGTGCTGCTCGAGCCCGCGTCGCAACGCCTCGCGATCGGTGAGCAAGTCGGCCCACACTTCACCGATGTCGTCGGCGAGCTCGAGCCCGTCCGAGATGATGCGCTCGGCCGCATGGCGCGCGTTCGGCAAGATGGCTTCTTGATGGTCGTCGATCCACGCGCGCAGGCCATGGTAGCGGTGGATCAGCGGGCGTTCGCTCGATCGTTCGAAGGTGACCAGCCCGGGCTCCAGATTGGGATCGATGCGGAGAAGGTCCCGCAAACCAAGAGCGGAGCGCCCGGCCATCAGAGCGAGCTGCGCCTCAATCAGCTTCAACATGGCTGGGTGCTTCTTCAGGCGCGTCACGACCCCGGGCGTCTCGTCCGAGTAGGTGCGCGGCAGGTTGGGCAGCGCCGAGGCCCGCAGGCGGGCGGCCCAATCCCGGTAGGTGCGGATCGACACGCCATTCAGGCCGAGTGACGGCAGCACTTGCCCGATGTAGCGCACGAGTGCCTCGTTGAAGACCACGACGAGCATCTTGTCGGGGCGGAAACGCTTGGGATCTTGAAATGCCAAGTAGGCCAGGCGGTGCAGGCCGATGGTCGTCTTGCCGCTGCCCGCTCCACCCTGGATCACGACGAGGCCCGAGTCCGGCTGCGTGATGAGCTCGAACTGTCGGGCGTCGATGAGCGGAGTGATCTCGCGCAGGTGCTTGCTCTCCCCGTCCGTCACGCCGGCGCCTACTCCGAGGCGCCCCCGCGTGCTCTCGGGTCGGGCGGCCGTGCCTTGCCCACCCCCGAGGCGCAAGCGGCCCTCGGCGAGCCGCACCCAGCCCTCACTACGGTGGTGTGCAAACTGGCCCTGGGGGGCCTGGATGCGGCGCAGGGCGCCGTCCACAATCGTCAGGCTGCGCCGGACCACGACCTGACCATCGACCTCACGATCGCCGAAGGTTTCGCTGTAATCGTCGCCCTCGCCGTAACGATAGTAGAGGCGACTCACCGGTGCGTCGCGCCAATCCACGACGCGGATGCCGCTCTTGGTGTCGACGTACGTGCCCCGTCCGATCAGGACTTCTCGCTGGCGGCCGCTTTCCTCCAGCACCATGCGGCCGAAGTAGGGCGAACGAAGATCGATGTGGCTGGCCTTGGTCTCCGCCTGGCGAGCCTGCATCAGCGCCTGGAAGCGCTCCATTTGCTCGAGCAGAGGCGGGATGTCCTCCGCGCGCGCCGAAGCCAGCTGGTCGCGAAGTGACAACAGCTCTTGGTCGTAGTCGATCGCGCCTGCGCTGGCCTTCTCCTCCGCGCGCGACGACAGATGCGTGAGCACGCGCCCGAGGCAGGTCTCCTCCTCGGTGGTGATCGCGAGCAGCTCGGGATCGCTCGTGGGATCGCTGGTTTGGGCCGGAGCGGCGGTCATGCGGGTTTCCTGTGATGGCAAAATCCGCGCATGAGGCAAGATCGAACCGACAGATCGCGAGTTATTGGCCAGAAGGACCGGCCGCACGCGCTTCCAGGAACGTCCGCAGACCTTGGAGGACGGGGTGTGGAATCCCATGACCGCCGCGGAAGGGGACGAACGTCACGTCGAGACCCGCGCCCGTCAGATCGTGAGCGAGGCGTTCGGCGAGTGCGAACGGGAGCACCTGGTCGTCCGGCGAGTGACTTTGAAAGACGGGTAAACCGCGGCGCCGCGGCAAGCGCTCGCTCCAAGTGGACCACGCGATGGGCATACCGGAGAGCAGGACGAGGCCGGCCAGTGGTGTCTCGGAGCGGAGGGCAAAGTCGCAGGCGAGCATGGCGCCCTGCGAGAAGCCGCCCAGAATCAGCCGCTCTCGCTCGAGGCCGTGATCGCGCTCGAGCACCGCCAGCGCCTCGCCGAGTGCGTTCCGCGCCTCCGTGAGGCCCGCCGGTTCCGCGCGCGCAATGGCCTCGTGATCGCCGCGGGCGCGCGCGCCATCGAGCTCGCCGAAGTCGATGGGCCACCAGCAGCGGCCGTCGCCACCATAGGGAAATCCGAGCGGATGCAGGCCGCCTGGGTAAACGAACCGTGTGGGGGGTAGGGGAGCCAGCGCGGCGCTCAAGCCAGCGAGATCCGTGGCAGGCGCGCCGAATCCGTGCAGAAGCACGATCCAGAGCGGTCGCTCCGTCCCACCCCGTGTGCCGTCCGATGCCGGGCTTGGCGCCGCGGTCATCACGGCATCGAGAGGGCCCAATCTGACCTTGCGCATGGGCGGCTCATAGCAGCGCTCCCGGTCGCGGGCGCCGAGAAAGCGCGGCCCGAGGCGCGCGCGGACTTTTTCTGCCGTCTGGCTATAGTGCCCCCCCTCATGAGACTTGGAGCCCTGCCACGGCGAGCTGCTCGAGCCGCCACTCAGTACCTGCGCCGCCACCCTGAAGAGTTCCTACGCGCCGCCAAGAACGTCGCTGCGTTCAAGGTGGGCATCCCTCTGGCGGCACTTCGGTTTCTGGCGGACGAGCTCGGTGGCAACAAGGTCCCCGACGACCTCTTGCTCGACGTGCGTTCACCGGGACTTTTCGTACAAGCGAGCGTCGAGCTCATGAGCACGCCGCTCCTGGCCTCCGGTACGCTCATCGTGGATCGGATCGAGGCAGGCTCCGAATCGCTCTTGGTCGAGGTGCGCATCGCGGGCCTGGAGCTCGAGGTGACGGATCCCACGGTCATGACGCCCGTTGCGGCGCTCTTGCGGTCCGGATCGCTGGATGTCAGTCGTCCGGGCGATCTCCTGAGCTACATGCCCAAGAAGCCCGCGTTCATCTTGGAAGCGAAGGGCGATCGTTTCACCTTGGACCTCCTGGCGCTGCCCGCGTTGGCGCGCGATCCGGCGCGGAAGATCGTGCTGGCCGTGGCCGCGCTCTTGTCCATCGAGCGCGTGCAGACCGAAGACGAGCATCTGGACATCGCGTTGCGTGCGCTGCCCCGCGGCGCTGCTGGCGCGATCAGCGAGCTCCGTCGCTTGTTCTGACAGGGTTGCTCCGCGCGAGCGCTGAACGCTTTCGTCGGCGGGGTGCTTTCTTCAGCCCCCTGCTAGCGGCGGAGGGCGGCCTCGATGCGACGCGCGTCGAGGAACCGCTCGATGTCCTTTTGGACCGCGACGGCTTCCACGTCGCGCGTCAGGATGTGGTGCGAGTGCGGATAGACGATGAGTCGCACGTCGGCGTCGGTGATCTCGGCCGCAGCGCTGCAGGCGCCGGCGACCGGACACACGCGATCGAGGGCGCCGTGCAGCATGAGCGTGGGGCAGTGAATGCGGTGGAGCTCCCGCTTGAGGCGCTGCCCGGCGCGCAGCACGCTGATGGCAGCGTGGACGGGCTGCACCACGTAAGACAGGTGCGTTTTGCGCGCCTGCTCGTCACCGAGGTCCGGACCGGCCGTCTTGGGCATACCGAAGTCCGGCAATCCGAGCCGGTCGACGAGATCGAGTGCCAAACCGGGCATCGGCGAAGCCAGGGTGAACGCGCTCGAGATGAGCACCAAACCGAGGACGTCGGCTGGAGCCTCGAGGTAGAGCGCGGTGGCGAGGAGCGAGCCCAGCGAGAGCCCCAAGAGCACCACGGGGCCCTGGGCACGCTCTCGGTCGAAGTCGGCGCGGACTCCGCGCAGCCAGTCCTCGAACCGCAGCTCGGCCGTGTCGCGCGGGACTGTGCCGTGCCCGGGAAGCAGCGGCGCCACACTAGCCAAACCGACCGCACTCGCCGCGTCGACGCCAGCCCGCACCTCGAGCGGCACGCCGCCGTAGCCGTGAATGCACAGCACGGTGGGACGCGCTCCCGAGCGGCGCACGGGCGCGGCGTCGGCATGCCGAGCGAGCGAGTCGAGACCGTCCGGACGATCGTGGCGGCGCAGCGCCGCGGCCCAGGCGGCCCCGCGGGCGGCCCGAGTTGGCGCATCCCAGAGGATCCGACGCATGCGGCTAGTCTATCTCACCGCGCCAACGCGCGGGAGGCTGGAGCTCTGCGGATCGCCCGGGAAGGGCGCGCTACGGGTCCGGCTGGGCCTTCTTGCTGGGTACACCGAACCCCGGACGACCGGCGTCCGAAGCGCGCACGCCCGCGAGACCAGGGTGGGCCAGGAAGCGCCGGGCCGGCTCGGCGAAGGGAGACGTCGGATAGCGCTCGAGCACGAGCTCGAAGGCCGCGCGCGCCTCGGCCTTCACCCCCTTCTTCATCTGCGTCTCGCCCAAGAGCACCAAGGCCTCCGGTTCGAGCCCGGTGTCCTTGTAGGTCACGAGCGCATACTCGGTGCGGGCGAGCGCGGCATCGTAGCGATTCTCGCGCAAGTAGTAGCGTGCCACGTAGAGCTCGTAGCGGGCCAGCATGCCGCGGACCCACTGCCGCATGTAGAGTAGGCGCTCACGCTCGGGATACGCCGGATAGTCGCGGAGGAAAGCGTCGATGCTGGCGCTGGCGTCGCGCACGTTGACGAGGTCACGCTCCTCGAGCGGGGGCGCCATCACGCTTTCGCCGCGCGACTGAAACTGGCAGTCGATCACCTTGTAGCGCGCGTACGGGACCTCCTCGTCGCTCGGGAAGTCGCGCAGAAACTCGCGGTAGGCCGTGATGGCCTCCGGGTAGTCCTTCTGATGGAAATGGCCGTCCGCAATCCGCAGCTGCGCCAGCCGCGCGAAGCGCGTGCCCGCGTACTCGCGCTTGACGGCTTCCATCCGCGCTGCGCTACTCACCCAATCGCGATCCAAGAAGGCCGCGAGAGCATGCTCATAGGCAGCCTCTGCGTTGGCCTGGAACTCCTCGGCGCTCTGAGCCACCTGGGGCTGCTTGGTGCAGCCCACCATCCCAGCGAGCGCGCTCGGCACGAGAGTGCCGACGAGCAGCGCGAACACGAGAGGACGGGCCGGCATGCGGCTTGCCCTCTACCCGGATTGCAGGGATGCGGCAAGTGCACACCCGGCTCGCCCGGAGCCCCGTTGCGCTGCCCTGTTGCGCCCCGGATTTCGGTGATACCAAAGCTCGCCCATGGACAAGTTTCCGATGACCCCCCGAGGGGCCCAGCTCCTGCGGGACGAACTCGCCCGATTGAAGGAGGAACGCCCCCGCATCGCCCGGGACATCGAGGTGGCGCGCGAGCACGGGGACTTGAGCGAAAACGCGGAGTACCACGCGGCCAAGGAGCGTCAGGGCCTCTGCGAGGCCAAGATTCGGGACATCGAGGGGCGCCTTTCGCTGGGCGAGGTCATCGACCCGAGCAAGCTGTCGGGCGACCGGGTGATGTTCGGAGCCACGGTCACCTTGATCAACCTCGAGACCGACGAAGAAACTCGCTATCAGATTGTCGGCGTCGAAGAGGCGGACATCGACAAGGGGCTCATCTCGGTCGTAGCTCCGGTAGCGCGGTCCCTCATCGGGAAGTCGGCCGGCGACGAAGTGACCGTGGTGCTTCCTGGTGGCACGCGCCGCTACGAAATCGGCGCCGTCGAATACCTCTGAACGAACCGTGGATTGGTCCGAGAAGCGAGCGCACCTCGCCTGGGCAGCTTGCCGCGGCGTTCTGGGTGCCTGGACGCTGATTCCCGTCCTCTTGGTGGCGCTGTTCCTCGAAGGGAGGGACAAGCTGGCGAGCAACTGGGAGCTCCAAACTGGCGCTCTCGGTTATCTGCCTCTCTGGCTTTCGACCTTCACGCTGCTGGGCGCCCTCGGGGGCCTCTGGGCGAGCTCCCCGGGCGCTGAGCCTCGAGGTCGCAGCTTCGCTCGCCAACTCCTGCTCGAGCTCGGCAGTGCGCGCTTTCTCTCCTTCGCCGTCTTCGGCGGGCTCGTGGGGTGGGGCGTCGGTGGTGGGCGACACCTGGCGGCGCCCGCTTTGCGGGCGAGCTTCGCCCTGCTCGTAGCCGTCTGCTTCGCGGTGGGGCTCTCCTTGGCCTTTCGTCTGCTCGTCAGGCTGCAAACGAGCACTCGTCCGCGCTCGGCCGCGGTCGCTGCGATGCTCGCTGCAGTCGCGTTCGAGGGCATCAACCGCGTCGTGCTCGTGCGGCTCTACCCGGCCTTTCACGCTGGGCTCTCCGTGCTCTCGGTCACCCTCTGGAGCGCTGGCTGGACGCTGTCGGGTGGAGCGCGCCAGGTGCTTCGGCGACCCGCGTGGGTACTCTCGGGCCTTGCGCTGGCCACGACCGCGCTCGGGCTCGCGGTCCTCCCGGGGGTGCGTTCGCTCACCCGCTTCGACAACTTTCGCTGGGTCCTCTTGGAGGGGTCGCCCACGCTGTCCTTCGTCGTGCCGCTCGGGGCCGAGCTCGCGCCGGAGCCGGCCGCCGGGACCGAGCTCGGGAGTCTCGCAGGGCAGCCGGCGGCGCCTGCCGCAGCTGGCGTCGACTGGAGCGGACGCAGTGTGGTCCTCGTGACCATCGACGCGCTCAGAGCCGATCACCTGGGCGCCTACGGCTACACGCGGCGCACGACCCCTCACCTCGATGCCCTCGCGCGCGAGGGAGTCGTCTTCGACGCCGCGTACGCGCCGACCCCGCACACCTCGTACTCCCTGCTCTCGCTCATGACGGGCAAGTACATGCGACCGCTCCTGCTCCAAGGGGTCGCCGCCGATTCCGACCTCTGGGCACTGTTGCTCCGCAAGTACGGCTACAAGACCGCTGCCTTTTACCCACCGGCGGTATTCTTCATCGACCGGCCGAAGTTCATGGCCTTCGAGTCGGCCCATTTCGGCTTCGAATATTTCAAGGTGGAGTTTGCGGAAGGGCCGCCCCGCGTTCAGCAGGTGGAGAGCTACCTGACGTCGCTGCCCGCCGGGGGACCACTCTTCCTCTGGCTTCACCTGTTTGGTCCGCACGAACCGTACGAAGAGCAGCCGGGGCATGCGTTCGGTCCCGCCGATGTCGACCGCTACGATTCGGAGATCGCCGCAGCCGATGAGACGCTGTCCCGTGTCGTCCAGCTCGTTCGGGGGCGCGACCCGAGCGCCATCGTGATCGTCACCGCCGACCACGGTGAGGAGTTTGGCGATCACGGGGGGCGTTATCACGGCACCACCGTCTACGAGGAGCAAGTGCGCGTGCCCCTCATCGTCGCCGGCCCGGGGCTCCCTGCCGGGCGCCGCGTGGGCGCGGCCGTGCAGACGATCGATCTCCTGCCGACCGTGCTCTCCAGCATGAAGATCCCGGTTCCGCCGCGGCTTCGAGGGCGGGACCTCGGCCCCTATTTGGCGCCCCAGCCTGCCGCGGGCGCAGCGGCCGAAGCCGGACTCGCGCTCGCCGAAACCTCCGAGCTGTCTCTCTTGGCGGAAGGCTCGTTCCGCCTGATCTGCCATCGCCCGTCGGGCGCTTGTCGCCTGTTCAACCTCGCGACGGACCCAGGACAGCAGCGCGACGTCAGCCAAAAGGAAGCGGCCCGGTTCGACGCGCTTCGGGCGCGGGCGCGGGCACTCTCGGCGTCGCACGGTCGCTTCGAAGCGCAGGGCTTGCGCAGCGAAGGCAAGGGCTGGCCGGCGCCGATCGTGCGCGGCTTGGCCGGTGAGGCGGATGCGGCGCCGGAGCTCGCGCAGTTGCTCGAGGATGCTGATCGGGCGATTCGCGCCAAGGCTGCGGAGGTCCTTTTTCGCTTGGCGACGCCGACCGAAGCGCCGGCCCTGCGCTTGGCCCTCGGCCGTGAGGAGGATGCGGACGTCCGTGCCTGGTTGGCGCTGGATCTCACCCGGTTGGGTCAGGCCGCGCCGCTCGTCTTCGAGCTCCTCGAGGACCCGGATCGTCGCCGCCGTCGCCTGGCTGCCCTGGCGCTCGGGTTGTCGGGAGACGACGCCGGTGAGGAGCTGTTGATCGCTTGGTGGCTGGCGGAAGAGGGGAGAACCCACGAGGAGGACCTCGAGCTCTTGACTGCGTTCGCTCGCCTTCGCTCCGAGAAGGCAGTCGGCCCGCTGCTTCAGCGGTTGCCCGACGTCCGCCTGCGCGTGCAAATCGCGGAGGCGCTGGCCAAGATCGGCGACAAGGACGCGCGTCCGTGGCTCGTTCGCGCCCTCGGTCACGAGCGCTACCATCCAGCCCGAGTGGCGCTTCTGCGCGCGCTGGCCAGCCTGGGCGCGCGCGAGGAGCTGGTCGTGCCTCTGCGGCATTTCCTCGCGGTACCGGACGCCCTCGCGGGTGGCCTCGAGCTGGCGGAATCGGCGGGCGTGCTCGACGAGGTGGGCGGGCCCAAAGCTGCAGGCCTCGCGCGACTGCGGCAGCTCGCCGACAGCGGAGTCGACGTCGAAGTCGTGGTTCCGCCGCTGCCGAGCAAAGCGACCCCACGGCGGGGGGCGCGGGTGGTCGTGCGAGCGCGCTCTCAAAAGGGCCCGGGGCGCGTCCACCTGGCGCCGCTCGGAGCGCGTCCACCCAGCAAAGACGGTGAGGGTCGGCTGCATCATCGGCCAGATGTCGCGGGGCCCACGACCCTCTCCATCGAGGTCCCCGCCGGGGAGCACCCGAGCGAGGTGGTGGCCGATCTGCCGGAGGTTTTTGGGGCGCGCCCCGGCTACCCGCTCCGTTTGGCCGTCTTCGCCGAGGGGGGCGTCGAGGTGCGGTCGCTCGTCGTCCTGCCGCTGCGGGAGGAGGTCCCGCCGCCCCCCCCAGAGCCCTGGAAGCCCGGGGCAGGGCCGCCGGACGAAGAACGCGCAGGCCCCCCGCGATGATCTTCGCGCCCGCCGAAAGGTTCTGGTAAGCAGCCGGCCGTGAGCGAAGCCGAGACCGACAAGCGATCCCGTCGCGAGCGCCGGGCAGAAGCCAAGGGCACCGCGCAGGACGAGATCAAAGACAGAAACCAGCGCTTGCGCGCCGAGGCAGGGTCTCGCCGAAAATCCGAACGGAAGAAGGAGCTGTCGGCAGCCCGCGCGGAAGGTCTAGCCACCGCCGAACGCGTCGATGACGCTCTCGTGCGCGGCGCCGACGGCGCCAGTCGCTTGCTGAAGGACCACTTCAAGTGGCTGCAATGGGTGTTCGTGCTCGGTGTGGCGGGCTCGATGGCGTACTTGGTGTACGACTACCGACGCGGCGTCGATCGTGAGGCGCAAGGCCACGAAGTGGCCGAGGCCCTCGATGCCGTGAGCGGGCGCATCACGTCTGCCACGCCCGTGACACCTTCCGATCGCAACCTCGTCGATACGCGTCCGGAGTTCGAGTCTGCCGAGAAGAAGCTCGAGGCGGCGCTCGGCCACTTCGCCGAGCTGGCCAAGTCGAAGGACCCGGAGCTCCGCCTGCTCGGACAGCTGGGACGAGCCAGCGTGCTCTACGACCAGGGGAAGTTCGCCGATGCGCGTGGCATCTACGAAGAGGCGTTCAAGAACCCGCGCGCTTCGGAGCTCCTCGATCTGCGCGTGCGTGCGGCCGAAGGCATCGTGCTTTGCCACGAGGCCGAAGGTCGGCTGGGCGATGCGGCCAAGGCCGCGAGCGTGCTCGCAGATCTGGGCGGACAGGCTGCCGAGCTCGGCGCCCTCCATGGCGCTCGCATTGCGTTCCAAGAGGGCGATGTCGAGAAGGCCAAGACCGCTCTTTCGACCCTGCTCGAGAAGCTCGAGAAGAAGCGCGCCGCCGACGCCCAGCCCGGTTACATCGAGGCCGCCGCTCGTGAGCTTCAGAAATCGGTGGATCCGACGCGTGCAGCGGCCGCTGCTGCTGCGGCGGCCGCGGCTTCGGGCGGCATCAGCCCCGAGCAGCTCGAGGAGCTCAAGCGCCAGTTCGAGGCCATGCAGAAGTCCGCTCCGCCAGCCCCCGCTCCGCTCGACGCCCCGCCGGTCGGATTGCCAGGCTCCGAGCTCGACGATCCCTTGAATGCGGCCCCCGCCGACGCGCCCGCCCCAGCGACCCCGCAGTTGCCGGCTCCACAAGTACCCGCTCCGCAAGCGCCCCGCTCGCAAGGGGCAGCGCCTGCTCCGGCTGCGCCGCAGTCGGCTCCGGCGGCCCCCAAGAAGGCCGCCCCGGTCGCTCCGGCTCCCGCGGCTCCTGTCGCGCCGGCTCCTGCTGCTCCGGCCCCTGCTGCTCCTCCAGCGGAGGCCCCTGCGGGAGCAGCTGAGTGAAGACGCTCGCCGCTGCCCGTGCCAAGTCCTCGGCGGCTGGTTCGCCAGCGCGGCTCGCGCGGGCGAGTGCGGTCATCGGGTGCGTCGCCCTCGTGGCCTGGACCGGCTGCACGAGCCTGCAGAAGCGCGCCAACGCGGACGTGCCCGTTTGGAAGAATCGGCCCGGAGGGGCCCTCAGCGTGGCGTACACGCGCGATCTCGTCGCCAACTCTCGAGCACACGGCGAGCCGTACGAGCGCGGGCAGCCGGCTCTCGATCAGCGAGGACGCCGAGTTTTCGTCGGCTCGAGTGACGGTGGTCTCTATGCGCTCAACGCGGCCCAAGGCGACGTCCTCTGGCGCTTCGAGACGCTGAGCTACGTCCAGTGTCGCCCTCACTACGACGCCGCCGAAGACGTCGTCTATTTCGGCTCGCACGACGGCGCCCTCTACCGCGTCCACGCCGGTGACGGGGCGCTCGATTGGCGTCTATCGACGCGTTCCGAGATCGGCCGGGAGCCCGTGGTGCACGGCGAGCTCATCTACTTCGCCAATGCCAACGACACGCTGATCGCGGCTCGCCGCAAGACTGGCGAGATCGTGTGGACCCACCATCGGAGTCCGGCGGCGGGCATGGAAGTGGCGGGCTATTCTGGTCCAGCCCTGGCCTACGGACGCGCTTACATGGGCTTCAGTGACGGCACCGCCACGGCCTTCGACGCCGCTACGGGACAGGAGGTCTGGCAGCCAGTCGACCTCGCGACCGAGGCTGAAGAGGCGCTGGGCGAGCCACCGAAGTACCTCGACGTCGACACGACTCCAGTCCCGATCTCCACGAGCTCGGGGGACGCGGTCGTCTTCGGCTCCTACGTGGGCGGGGTCTACGCACTCGATGCCGACCTCGGCACACTCCTTTGGTCGAACAGCGACGTGACGGGCGTCTCGGACCTCGCGCTCTACCAGCAGCCGGCTCACCGTCGCGGCGGCGTGGAGCGGCCTGCCCGGTCCTACGTCATCGTCTCGACGGGCACGTCCGGCCTTTGGGCGCTCGACCCCGAGACGGGGAACGAAGTCTGGCGCAGGGAGGTGCCGCGGGGCGGCATCTCGGGGCCTGCATTCGTAGCCGGCGCTCTGCTCGTCAACTCGACCCAGCTCGGGACCTTTCTGGTGTCGCCCGTCGACGGCAGCCTGATCGACGGCATCCACTCCGACCTCGGCCTCAGCGGCGCGCCGGCCGGTAGCGGCGAGCGGGCTTTCGTCCTCACGAACGGCGGCACGCTGCTCGCGCTCGAGATCAGTACCCCGGGCGAGTTCGAGACGGCGCCGGGACATGCCGCGCCGAGTCCCTTTCCGTACGGGCCCTGACTCGGGCTCCTCCCGATAGTGCCCAGTGCCGGCACGGCCCAGTCCCGGTTACGGAGCGGCTGGACCGAGTGGATCGCGCCCGCGACAGCCTATGGGGCGGCGGGCGTTCTCCGGCGCGCCCAGACGCACAGCGCCAGTGCCAGCAGGCCGGCTGCGGCGCCGTGGCTGGAGCCGGGGCCGCCGAGTCGACAACCGCATCCGCCCCCGGCTTCAGGCGCAGTCGGGCTGCCGCTGCCGCCGCTGCCGCCGCTGGACCCGAGTGCCGCTCCACCCGTCCCTGAACCGCCGCTGGCCGGCGGGGCGCCGTCGCCGCCGCTGCCCGTCGTGCCTCCGCTCGCCGGAGGTTCCGGGCAGGGGAGCGCCGCCGTGGCATCGGGCAGGCGTCCTGGGAATGGTCCCTGCGCGAGGCCCGAGAAGGTCACCTCGTCGATTTCCCAGCCGGGCGCTCCCTGGAACTCGTCGGAGCCGATGCGGAACGCGATGCGGACGGTTTCGCCGGCGAGCTCGGAGCCGAGCGAAACGACGTGCTCGGCAAAATCCGGGTACCCGGGGCTCTCGCCGACGAAGGCGGGACGAGCGGCCTGACTGCCGTTCATCAAAGGGTTGTTGCTGATCGCAGCCAATGCGCCCGAGTATTCGGGAGAGCCGCCGACGAGCTCGGCGACATCCATCCAGGTTGCGCCGTCGTCGACGCTGACCTCGATGACGCCGCCGTCCCAGAACTGTCCCTCGGTGTCCTCGAAGCTGTAGCGATGCGAGAAGGTGATCTCGAGCGGCTCGGTCGTGCCGACCTCGAGTGGAGGAGAAACCAGGGCCGTACTGGAGATCGAGTCGTAGTTGTTACCGTGCCAAATCGCTCCGATGCCGGAGCCGGTGCGCTTCCAGATCGTCTCGGCTCGCTCTCCGACGACGGACCAGCCGCCGCTATCGGTGGAGAAATCGTCAGCGACGCCACCGGTCGGTTCGACGTCGTAGTTCACGGCGACGGCGTGCTCGGTGGCGGGTGGCATCGAGCATCCCAGTGCCCCCCCGAGAGAGACGGTCACTTCGCCGTCCACGATGCCCGTCACGTCTCCGAGCTCGATCGGGAAGCGCGCGGTCGCACTGCCGAGCCCGGGCACGGCGTCGAGCGTGATTTCGGCACCCTCGAGCGCCGAGAGCGCCGGGGGCAGGTTGCTCAGGCTGACCGTGGCGCCGTCGGCCGCGCCGTAGCCGAGGTTCTCGACCTCGACCTCCAGGAAGCCGGTCTCGCCTGCATCCAAAATGCCGTCTTCCTGATTGTCGCATTCGGCGTCGACGGCCGAAACGAGCGCAACGGTGAGCTCAGGCGAAAGCTCGAAGTCTTCTTCGACTCCCAGGTTGGTGGTGGATTCGAAGGCGGGGGCAACGGCGCAGCTCCCTGCGCCTCGTTTCGCGAAGGCTGCGGCGGCGGCCAGCGCGTCTGTTTCGCTCCGTGCAGCAATGGTGGAAAGGAGAACGTCTCGCGCGTCCAGCATGGTGCGCGCCGACGGCATCATCGAGAGCGCGAGGACGAGGTCGTCCGACATGTCCCGGCGCACGTCCTGGAAGGTGCGAGGATCATCCGGGCGCTCCGCCTCTGCAATCAGGGCCGCGTACACCTCGAACAGCATGGTGGTCCAGACTTCACCGGCGTTGTGGACCTCTGAGTTCGGGGCGGGGGAGGGATAGGAGGGGACGTCGCTCGGGAGCGTTTCGCCGTCTTCGATGTGGCGGAATGTGAGGGGATTGATGTCGAGCGACGTCGAATACGGTACGCGGCGCAGGCCGAAATAGAGATCGGGGGTCAGCGCCGCCGCGGCGTACCCGGCCATCGGGTAGACGAGGGCAGGATCATCGCCGTCGGCGAGCAGCATGTGGAGCGCGACGAAGTCGCCGCCCCCTTCGCCCATGGCGTAGCACTGGCTGGCTTCGGGCACGCCGTTGACGATGGCAGTCGGAGCGCACGGAGCCAGGCGGTCTTGCAGGTAGTGGCCCCATTCGTGGGCGACCAGCGTGCCGTCGAGGGCGCCATCTCGCTCGACCGCGGGCGTGCGCGACAGCTCGACCGTCACCGTCCCGCTGGTCAGCGCTTCGATGAGCGCATCTCCGGCCTGCATCGTGGTCGACAGAGTGGGCCCCGCCGTTTGCGAGTCGCCGTCCATGATGGGCGGGACTCCCTCCACGTTGTCGACAATCAGAGTGCCGATGGCGCCCGCCGCCTCGGCGGCCTCTGCCTTCTGCACGAAGGGACAGCCGCCGCGGCGGATCAGGGCCACCTTGCCGCTGAGATCTGCCGTGATGGTCTGACAGCCGTCCATCACGTCCGCCGTTCCGTCGTTCACCGACACGAGCGGACCGCTCACCTCGAAAGTGGCTGGGCCGAATGCCGCCGGGCGAGACGGGTAGGCGCCGCCCGGATCCGCTACGAGGATGCTGGACGACACGGGAGACCACACGTAGATCTGCATGATCGGCCCGCTCCCGTCGGGCGGCGTCTGCATGTTGGCGTTGTTGCGCTGTGGGTCGCCGCTCAGAGCTGCGTCCTGGACCTCGAGGCGGAGCGCGTCGCCGTCCAGCCCGCCGCGCCCGAAATTCTCCACCTGGGCGTTGCCGGCGGCCTCGTCGAAGCCGGAGTCGTAGTACCAGTCGTGCAGCCAGTTGGCGGCGTAGAATGCCTGCACGACCGCAGCCGAGGACTGCGTGGTCGTGTCGAGTGGTCCGAGGTTCGTGTCGTAGGCATGGTCGAACACACCAGCCGCCGTGACCTCCGCGCGAAACTCGCCGCTACTTGGATTTAGGCCGTTCGGCTCCGTGAAGTCGACGTAGGCGTCGACGTTGTTGCCTTGCGTGGTGGTGGCGCCATCGGCCAGCCACGGATCCGCCTCGCCGTCGGGATTGTGGTTCAGACCCGTGACCTCGACCAAGGTCGAATCGAGCGGTGCGGGGACGGCTCCAATCGGCTCGGTTCCTGGGTACGGCATCACGCTGCCGAGGGGGCTTTCCCCAGGCGTTCCCGCTGGGTCGGCGGTCCACACGCGGTAGGTGTGGGCGTGCGCTAGGGTCGAGCGGACCGCGAGCACGGCACCATCCCGGGCGTCGATGAGGATCTCTTCACCCCGCCGGTCGCGCGCGCCGGCTTCGCTGGCGACATCGACGGCGTACGCCGGCACGAGGCCCGCTTCCGAGGCGAAGTAGACGCGGCGAACGCGGAGTGGGGCCAGCAGTCGAACGCCGCTCTGCCCTCCGTCCGTCAGCTCGAAACGCTCGGAGCCATCGCGTCCCTGGGGGCTCGAGCGCAGGGGGGGCCCATCGGGCCGCTGATGCGCAAAGGCATGGTCGGCGGCGGCTCTCGGTTCGAGCTCGAACGACCCCAAGATCGAGCGCACCTCGGGCAGCCCGGTGACCGCCGTCGGCTGGCCTGCTTCGGACACGAGCACGGTCGTTCGAGCCTGCCAGACAGGGATCCCGCCGATGTGCTGGTCGAGGCGCACCACGTGGCGCCGTCCTGCACGGGTGGTCGCGCCCGAGGCGAGATCAGGCAGGCCTCCGCGCGGCCAGTGCCGAGCTTCGATCCAACGCTCGACGAGCGCACGAGCAGCGCCGCTTGGATCGGTAGTCTGACCAGGATCGAGGCGGAGCCGCTTGGGCCCCTGGTGACTTCCGTAAGCGAGGACACCCAGCGCCTGGGGGGCAAGAGCAGCCGGTCGTAGTGCGTCGCTCCGAGTCCCGTCCCCTTCATCGCTGGCGCGCACGCAACCTGCGGCCAGGGCCGCCGCGAGCGTGGCGCCGGCGCCGATCCCGCGCCATCTACGACCGCGCCGTGAAGGTTCTCGGCTCTCGAACTCGGGCCTCCGCATTTCAGCAAGAAGACAATGTCGGCCACTTCGAGTCAATGCCCGACATCGACCCGACACATCGAGCAGCGCCGGCAGTTCTCGTTGGAGCGCGCCGGCTGTGCTGGTGGGAGCGCCGCGTGTGCTCGGCGGCTGTGCTGGTGGGAGCGCCGCGTGTGCTCGGCGGCTGTGCTGGTGGGAGCGCCGCGTGTGCTCGGCGGCTGTGCTGGTGGGAGCGCCGCGTGTGCTCGGCGGCTGTGCTGGTGGGAGCGTCGCGCGTGCGCGACGCTCGTGCCTTAATTTTCGAGGGCCAGCGGAGACGACTCGGGTGCTCCGCCGGCAGCGACGCCAGCGTACTCGGGTGCGGTGGACGAGCGCCTCGTCTCGAGCCAGGCGCCGACGCGCATCGGGTTGAAGGCCTTCACCATGCGGTGATGGTTATCGTGATAGTAGATCCCGAAAAAAATCCGGTTTCCGAGGTAGTAGAGGCCGCGGTCGATGTTGATCGGTCGGTAGTCTTGGTCAGAGCTGAAGCCGTTGTGCGTGGCCCAGTTGAAGTGCGCCAAGTGGACGATGGTGACGATCTCGGCGGGGACCAAGATGAAGAGGGCGATCGGGCCGCCGACGACGGCGTAGAGCGTGTAGAACAACATCGCTCCCGTGCCGAAGCTGAGGAGCGCGCGCCAGCGCTCGAAGTTGCGATTCTCGGGCGTGTCGCCGTGCTGATCGAGGAACGTTTGCTTCAGCTGCTTTTCGACGTTCAGCACGAAGTAGGGCAGGAAGTTGAACCAAAAGCCCGGTCGGCAGTCGTGCGGATCCTTCCCAGGCTGGTCCGAATATCGGTGGTGACGCAGGTGGATGATTTCCCACGAAGCGTAGCGACTGAGCACGAAGAAACCGACGATCTCGCCGACGAGACGGTTGATGGACTTCGGGAAGTTTCGGTGCGTGACGTTGTGAGCGAAGACGTTGCAGAGGATCAGGAAGTAGATCACGAGCGGCAGCGCGAGCAGGTATTCTGGGCGAAAGTCCGCGAAGGTGGGGACCGGCGGCTCGTAGCCGAACGCGTGCAAAGCCCCGACGAAGGCCGCCATCAGTGCAAGCCAAGTGGCGTCATACACAGGGTAGAACCACCGACTCTGTTTGAAGTGATTGATGGGATACTTCGAAAAGACTGTGATGGGGTTCAAGCGGGCCGGCTCCTCGGGTTTGGAAACTAGCCCGAAAGGCAACGCGAAGGGAGTCCTTCTCGACGGTCGCCACCGGCAATGCTAGGTCCCGGCCGCATGACGCTCGGGGAAGCGGCCGGCAGATCGTCCGATCTCGGATCTAGTTCGCCTGGTTTCAGTGACTTGGGGGGCAGCAGCCTCGCTGGCGGTAGCCTCGCGGGCGGCGACGTCGGGAGCAGGGGTGTCGCGTCTGCGGGCGCTTCCAGCACGATTTCAGAGTCAACGTGGCTCGTTCGTCATCCAGCCGAGTGGCGACAGCTCGGCATCGTGGGTGCGTACTGGACGACGCTGGCGTGCATGTACTGGGTGCCCGCTTGTCGGAACCTCGCATTCCTTGCGCTCGCGTGCGCGCTCAGCTTCTTGAATGCGGTGGTCATCCACAACCATCTGCACCGGGGGATTTTTCACGCCAAGGGTCTCAACCTCGGGCTGCGCTCCATCCTCAGCTTCGGCAACCTGTATCCGGCGAGTGCGAACATTCCTGCTCACAACCTCGTCCATCACCAGTTCGAGGACGACACGAAGTGGGACTGGGCCGACGCGCGCTGCGTGTCCTTCGGTTGGAACCTGGCCAACCTGGTGCATTTTCCCAACGTCGCGGGCCCTCGAACGTTCAACGGCGTGACCCGGTGGGCCAAGACCACCAAGCAGGAAGGCTTCGAGCGCCAGTATCGAACCGAGCTCGCCTTCGCGTTTGGGCTGACCGGCCTGCTGATGGCGTTCGACTTCTGGACCACGCTGTTTTTCGTATGCGTCCCGCAGCTTTACGGCGCACGTTGCATCCTGCGCATCAACATTCTCCAGCACGACGGCGCTGACATTTCGAGCGAGTGGAACCACTCGCGCAACTTCGTCGGCCGCGCGTTCAACTGGATCATGTGCAACAACGGCTACCACACGATCCATCACAACCGCGCGGGCCTGCATTGGTCCGAGCTCGACGCGGCGCACCGCCGCGAGGTCGTGCCCCGCATCGATCCGCGCCTCGATCAGCGGAGCATGGTCGCCTATCTGGTGCGAACGTATTTGCTCACCTGGAAGCGGAGCTTGCAGGTGGACGGGCATGCCATCGAAGCCCGAGCCCTTGCCATCGCGCTGCCCAGTCGCGCGGAACGCAGAGCGCAGGCGGCCAGCGCCGCGATTGCCGAGGTGCGCGCTGGGAGTGCGACGTGACGTTCGAGCGAGAGTTCATGGCCGGCCTCTGCCTGGCCATCGTCTGGGTCAACACGGGGCTCATCACGGCGCACGGCCTCGGCGACTTGCGTCGCATCCTCGGCCTGCGCCGGAGGCTCGCCGGGACGGTCGGTCGTTTCGAGGTGACTGCGGGCGAGGGACCGAGCTACCGGCTCGTGCAAGCGGGGCGGACGCGTGGGGACGGGTCGATCCATTTCCACGACCGGCGCACCGAATGCGCCGTCACTGGCGAGGTGCGACTGGAGACGCCTCAGGGCGGCGCCGGTCTTGCTGCCGACGCCGGCGCCGTTTGGGTCTGGCCGAGTGAGGCCGACGTGCGAGCGGCCACCGCTTGCGCGAGTCGCGCGGAGTACGATGCGCTGGCTGGCTCCGCACTCCACGCTCGCGGTGCCGAGCGGGTGGCGCTGGTGCAGCTTCAGCGTGGAGTCGTGGCCGGGGGGCGAGTCGTCTCCGGCGCGCTGCGGGGCGATGCCGACTTGCCGATCATCTTCAGCAGCGTGGATCCACGGCGGCGTCTCGGCGCGCTGGCGGGCCGGATCATCGGCGTGCTCGCCGGAAGCGCACTCGCGCTCGCCCTGCTCACGGCGCTCTGCTTCGTGGGCCCGGCGTTTGGCACGGTGAGCATCGTCGCGGCGCTGGGGCTCTTCGTGTACTTCCTGCTGGTGCAGCCGCTCGGGGTTTGGCTGAGTGAGTCGGTGCAGTGGCCGCACGTGGCGCCGCACGGTGGCCTCTGGGTGCGGAACCGCTTGCCGACCGCGACGCCGAGTGAGCTCGTGTCGTCGCCGGCCACTTCCGGCTGAGGTGCGCAGTGTCCGCCGGCGCGCAGTGTCCGCCGGCGCGTCGCGAGTGCGCGCGTGGGGGCGGCTCGGGGGAGCCAGCTGGGCCCGGCGCGGCCAGCCGCTCGTAGCTGCACCCCGGGTCCGCGCCCCCACAAAACGCGCATAAGAAACATTATGTCAACTTTTGGACGAGGTGGCCGCTCCACATACACAAAGTCGTCATTCGGACGTCACGTAGTTGTCACACTACGGGGGCGCTCCCATACTGGAGGCATGGGCCAGTTGATCCGCTTTCCATTGGCACGGCGCAGGTCGCACGCCGGGAGCGGCGCGCGCGTCTTCGAGGCGGTGTACGAGGAAGAACGCGCGCTGTCGGCGGAGCGCCGCGCGGTCATGCAGGCGCTCTCGGTTGCCGCGGTGCTGGCCACGGTGCTTCAGGTCCTCTCCCTCAGCGCGTGACGAGAGGCTGCACGACGCGGCGACGCCGCTCGTGTTCCGATGCTGGCTGCCCTGACGTGTGGCCCGGCTCAGCCCTGCGGGCGCTTGCGCGCCCCGACGCCGGAACGCTCCACCCGTCTCCCGTCAGAGGACGAAGCGGTCGTCCAGACGCGGCACGTGCAGGCTGAGGCCACGGAGCGCGGCGCACTCCTTTTCTACTTCGGCCTGGAAGAACGGCTTGATGTGGTAGAGGAACGTCGGCACGTCCGCGGGCGTTTTCAGCTTGGCGAGGTCGAGTGCCAGCGTGCGCGGCGTGTGATGGCCGCTCACCGTGGCCAAGCTTTGCTCACGATTCGGGAAGCTGACCTCGGCCAGTAGCGCTTTGACGTGCGCTTCCTGGTTGAGCAGCTCCCAAAAGCGATCCGTCGGACCGGTGTCCCCCGAATAAGCCACTGTGCCCGCGGCGCTCCGCACGAGGAAGCCGGCTGTATCGATGGTGTGACTCACCGCGACGGCGCGCACGTCGAAGCCGGCGATCGCCGTGGGTTTCTCCAGCTCGAGCTCGAGATACTCGATGGTGGGGCCGTCGCCTGCTGGGATTTTGGTGAAATCAGGCCACAGGTGATCGTTGAAGAAGTGGCGCTTCAGCGTGTCGATCGTGGGCTTGGGCGCCGCGATGAGCAGCGTCGGGGCGCCCTGCTGACAGCGATTGTCGGCGATGGTGGCCAGATCACGAATGTGATCGAGGTGCGCGTGACTGACGATGCACGCTTCGAGAGCCAGCTGAGCCGGCAGGTCCAGACCACTCGTGAGCGATCCAGCGTCGATCGCCAGCTTGTCGTCGAGAACGAATGCGCTGGTGCGATGCTTGGGGGTTTCCCCGCCGTGGCATCCGATGACCCGAAGCTCCATCTCCGGCATCGTAACGCGAAGCGTCACAAATGCGCCAAGTCCTGAGCGGACTTCAGCAAACAGGCGAGGCTCCGCTCCGCGGGCGGTCTTGGACCTGGGCGCGGAGCGGCCTGCATGAGTGGTTGGGCTTACGGAAGGGCCTTCGCGATCAGCCCATGGGGAAGCCGCCCATGCCGCCCATGCCACCCATGCCGCCCATGCCACCCATGCCGCCCATGCCGCCACCGCCACCGCCGGGAGCGGGGGCTTGATGGAGCGGACACTCGGTGATGGCGGCCTCCGTCGTGAGCATGAGGCCAGCGATGCTGGCCGCGTTCTCGAGCGCCGTGCGCACCACCTTCAGCGGATCGATGATGCCAGCGGCATCCAGGTCCGTGTAGCGCTCGGCGCGTGCGTCGTAGCCGTTCGGGCCGGCCAAGCCGCGCACCGTCTCGACCACGACTTCAGGCTCCAGCCCGGCGTTCTTGGCGATCTGACGCAGGGGTGCCGTCGCGGCGCGGGCCACCAGACGGATGCCCAGGCGCTCGTCGTCCCCTTCGCTGGTGAGACCGTCGAGCTTCTGCGTTGCCCGGAGGAGTGCCACGCCGCCACCCGGAACGTAGCCCTCTTCGACTGCAGCGCGCGTCGCAGCCAGGGCGTCGTCGACGCGATCCTTGCGCTCCTTCACCTCGACCTCGGAGTGACCACCCACGCTGATGACAGCGACGCCGCCGGCCAGCTTGGCCAGACGCTCCTGCAGCTTCTCCTTGTCGTAGGTGCTGTTCGTCTCCTCGATCTGTCGCTTGATGAGCTCGACGCGGCCCTTGACCTGGCTGCGGTCGCCGCCGCCGCCCACGAGAGTCGTATTCTCTTTGTCCGAGACCACTCGCTTCACGCGGCCGAGGTCCTCGAGCGAGGCGCTGTCGATCCGGCGACCGAGATCCTCCATGAAGGGCGTTGCCCCGGTCAGGATGGCGATGTCCTTGATCATCTCCTTGCGACGATCGCCGAAGCCGGGCGCCTTCACGGCAGCAACCTTGAGCACACCGCGCATGCGATTGACGACCAACGTGGCCAGGGCCTCCCCTTCCACGTCTTCGCTGATGATGAGGAGCGCCGCACCCTTTTGGTTGATGGCTTCGAGCACGGGCAAGAGGTCCGCCATCGCGGAGATCTTCTTCTCGGCGACCAGCACGTAGGCGTCGTCGAGCTCGACCTTCATGCTCTGCTGGTTGGTGACGAAGTAGGGGCTCAGGTAGCCTCGGTCGAACTGCATGCCTTCCACGATCTCGATGGTCGTATCCAGGCCCTGGGCTTCTTCGACGGTGATCACGCCGTCTTTGGTCACCTTTTCCATGGCGTCGGCGATGTAGCCGGCGACCACGGTGTCGCCGTTGGCGCTCACCTCGGCGACGTGACGAATGCGCTCGCTACTCGACGCGTCCCGGCCCTGCTCTCGCAGCCCTTGGACCAGAGCAGCAGCAGCGCGATCGATGCCGCGCTTGAGGCTCATCGGGTTGGCGCCTGCTTCAATCAGCTTGAGTCCCTCGGCGTAGATGGCCTGGGCCAGCACCGTTGCCGTAGTCGTTCCGTCGCCCGTATCGTCGTTCGTACGGGACGCTACCTCGCGCACCATCTGGGCGCCGATGTTCTGCAGCTTGTCCTCGAGCTCGATCTGCTTGGCCACGCTCACCCCGTCACCCGTGACGGTCGGTGCGCCCCAGCTCTTCTCGATCGCAACGTTGCGGCCGCGTGGGCCGAGGGTGACCTTGACCGTGTTGGCCAAGAGATTGACTCCCTCGAGCATCTTTTGGCGGGCTTCGCGGCGGTAGGAAATGTCCTTGGGATTCATGGCGCCGGCAACTTAGGTCGGGGTCCTCGGGGGTCAAGACCCCGCGGGTCGCTCAGGCCGCTGTTTTCGCTCGACGAGCGCTCGCGCGGAACGTTTGCGAAAATCACGGATTGACCCTTGCATGGGGGGGCGGCCCGAGATACCTATCCGGCCCCCCGGAGTACGGCTTCGTGCCCTGGTTTGGGGGGCGATTCTCTTGGGGAATCGTCTAACGGCAGGACACAAGTTTCTGGTACTTGTTATCTAGGTTCGAATCCTAGTTCCCCAACCACCCTCCCCATCGCCTCGACTGAGCGATGGGAGGTTTCGGAGGCCGATTCCAGAGCAGGCCTTCGGTTTCGAGTGCAGTCAACGTTTCGTCATGGCCCCATCGTCTAGCGGTTAGGACACTGGCCTCTCACGCCGGTAACACGAGTTCAAATCTCGTTGGGGTCACCGGTTCGCACCGAATGACGCGTCAGCTCGCTTCGAGCTGGCGCGTTGCTCGTTTGTGGCACGTTGCTCGAGCCGCGCGGTGCTCATCCAAGCGCCGCAGTGCATCCGAGCGCCCGGCTCGTTCGTGGTCCGCGCCCGGGGCGCGCGCGTTGCGAGCGCCTGGATCGACGCCGACGGCTCACGGACTGGCCGCGCTGGGGGCGCCGCGCACCGTAGGTGCGTCAGCTTGCTTCAGGGAAGGAACGCGCGGTTGGAAAAGGAGGGCCCGAGGAAAGGGCCCGGGAAAGGATCGTCGGGGTGGTGGGATTTGAACTCACAACGTCCGGCACCCAAAGCCGGCCCTCTACCAAGTTGAGGTACACCCCGGTCTCGACGCACCCGCTTCTGCCACAGAACCACCGGGCGGAAAAGGCCCCTCAGACATCCGCGCAGCTCTGCGTCGACCAGCGGAAGAATCGATCGTGGACCATCGAGTAGAGGAAATTGCCAGCGAGGATCCCGATCAACGTCAACCCGGCTCCGAGCTGCCCCTCGCCCAGCTGGACCAGCGCGATGCTGGGGCAGGCTCCGCTGAGCGCCCAGCCGAAGCCGAAGAGAACTCCCCCGGCCAGCGTCCCGCGGTGGATCGAACGAGGCGACCAGCGTGCACCCGTGCGGCGAGCGATGAAACGCCAGGTGGGCCACAGGACGACGACGCCCGTCAGGAAGGCCAAGACGAGGCGCAGGCTCGAGAAGGTGAACATCGCGTGGACCTCGTCCCAGCTGGCAAAGCCGATCCGACTGAGGAAAAAGCCCATCAGAAGGCCGATGCCGCCGAGGACGAGGCTGGCTCCGAGCTGCGAGCGGGGCGGATTCACAGCGCCTCCAGGGCGAGCGAGAGCAGGATGCCCGCACCGAAGAAGCCCGCGGTCGCGAGCAAGCTGCCCGGCTGCACGCGGCTGACTCCGCAGAGCCCGTGCCCGGACGTACATCCTCCGGCCATGCGCGTGCCGAAGCCCGTCAAGAGGCCGCCGAACAGGAGCGCTGCCATGGATCCGGCGCCGTCACCGAAGGTCGCGCGGAACCCCGCGCCGTGAAGCGGCCAGCTCACGTCGAAGGTCCCAGCCAGAACTGCCGACACGAGGCCGCCGAGCGCAAGGCTCACGAAGAACACCCAGTGCATCCACGTCGGCTGCGGCGCGAGGGGCGCCGCCGGCGCCGGGATCGTGGGGTGCGTTGCCTCTGCTAGCCCCAGCTGAACTCCCTCTCCCTCCTCGTCGGACGAGGCTGGGTCGAGTGCAGATTCACCGAACGTCTCCGCGGTCATGGCGCGGATGGCGGCCACGAGGTCGTCCTCCGTCAGCGGGTCGTCCTGCGCCACCTCCTCGCGGTAACGCACACGGTTGACGAGCGCAGTGAAGCGCCCGGACACGGCCATCATGCGCCCGGTCGCGAACCAATGAATCACCATGATGCTGGCCAAAGCCAGGCCTGAAACCCAAAACGGCCAGTAGTTCAACTCTCGCTACCTTTGATCATTTGCCGGGAGCTCGCTTCACGCCGGTGGGGGTGTGGCGCAAGGTCATGCCATTGGGCATGAGGTTGGGCGGCACCTCTCGTCCTTGCAGAGTCCTCCTGTATCGCTCACAGCCGTTATAGTCGCCCTGGCAATAGCGCACCTGCCACGTGCGCAGGCTACCCGCGAGCGTCAGCAGCGGATACATGGCGCATGAGCGCATGTGCGGGCATTCGTCCATGACCAAAGCATGAGCGGGCGCCGAAACAGCGGCAACTGCTCCGTCCTCGCCGCGCGGCGAGGCTGCGGCCAGGATGGGTCGCCCCAGGCGGGCCCGACCGGCAGCCCCCGCGGTGAGCGGTGGATCAGGAGCGCGGAGCGCTCTGAAGCACGTCAGCCAGCTGGCCGGACTCGAAAAGATCCGTGACGATGTCACAGCCGCCGACGAGCTGGCCGTCGACGTAGAGCTGCGGATAGGTGGGCCAGTTGGAGTAGCGCTTCAGCCCCTCACGCAGGTCCATGTCGAGCAGGATGTTGTGCGTCTCGAAGTCGACGCCCGTCTCGCGCAGGATGCCGACGACCTTGGCGGAGAACCCGCACTGCGGGAAGGTCTTGGTGCCCTTCATGAAGAGCACCACCTTGCTGCCGCTGAGCAGGCTTTCGATCTTGGTCCGGAGCGCGGGGTCGAGAGAAGGGTCTTGCACGAGGGTTTCCTTGGGGGCGTGGGCTCTGTTTGCTCGGAGAGACGAGGCTCGGAAGGCGCGGCTCGGAGAGGCTGGACTGGGCGAAGCGCCGCTCAGCGCCGCGCGGAAGTCTTCAAGGACAAGGCGTGGATCGGGCCCTTCATCTCCTCGGCCAGCGCCCGATAAACGAGCTGATGTTGCTGGATGAGGCTGATGCCGGAAAACGCCTGGCTCACGATGCTCGCGCGGTAGTGGTCTTTGGTTCCCGTCAGGTCCTCGACGTCGACGTCGGCGTCGGGAAAGGCTGCCAAGAGCCGCTCTTTGAGTGCCTGGGGCTCGATCACAGGCGCACTACTGACGCAACTGTTCATGCCTGTCAACCGAGGAAGAAGCGCGCCTGCGCGAGCGTCAGGAGGCCGCGATGACGCGCCGCACGGCAGCTTCCATGGCCGCTACCAGACCGGGGGCCGCGCCGGGTGCGGGCAAACGCACGAACTCGATGCCCAGGAGGTCGGCTCGTGCCTTCGCCTCGAGGTCCAGGTCGAACAGCGTCTCGACGTGTTCGCACAGAAAGCCGAGCGGCGCGACGAGCACACTCCGCTTGCCGGACGTCGCTGCCTCTTCGATGGTGCGCATGAGGTCAGGGCCAAGCCACTCTCCTTCACTCGCTCCTTGGCTCTGGTAAGCGACCACGGCCTCCACGCCGGCTGCGACTTGAACGGCGCGTGCGAACGCCTCGAACTCCACCTGATAGCGATCGCCCCGCTCGATGACGACCGTGGGCAGACTGTGCGCGGTCAGGATCACCTGACAAGGCGCGCCCGACTGCCCCACCCGAGCGCGGAGGTTCGACGCCCAATGGTTCACCAGTGACGGTTCGAGAGCCCAGGGAGCGACGGCGATGAGCTCGGGTGGGCGATCGAGCGACGACAGCGCCCGGCGTGCGGCACTCTCGTACACCGGCACACTCAGCGGGGCAGCCGGCAGCAGGATCACGCGCTCGCTCGCGCCCACGTCACGGAGGACGTCCTGCACGCGGGGGGCGGAAAATCGCATCGCCACGCGCACGGGCAGGCCGAGCCGCAGCTCGAGCGCCCGCGCCTGCGCCTCGGTCTGCTCGAGGAGCGGGGAGCCGCCGATCGCTCGATAGCGAGCGGCCATTTCTTCGATAAGCGCGGCCGGTGCCGGACGCCCGTGGCGGATCTCGAGGAGAAACGCGCCGATGTCCGCCTCGTCGGCGATCGTGCCGTGCGCAACCAAGAGGACGGACCACGGAGTGCGCTCGTTCATGTGCGTCACTCACATCTAGGCCTCACGATGGCCCGCGCACAAGGCGAGAATGATGCCAGCAAAAATTGGGTTTTGCGTCTGCGCGTTCTAAGATCTTTGGCCGCGCGCATGAGAGTTCGTTCTTCCCCCGCAGACTTACTGCTCTCGCTGTCGCGGCAGCTGCGGGTCGAAGACCAGCTGCCGAACTTCCGGCAAGCCCTCTCGTCTTTGGCAGCGTCTGCCGGCCACCTGGGCCCCCCGCCCCTCGACGGCGTGGATCCGCGCGGCCTCGAGGCCGCGGCCTACGTGGCGATCGAGCGTGGCCTCTGCGATTCGCTCGACTTCTTGGAGCCCGGCTCGGCCGCGCTCGCCCTCTACGAGCTGTCCTCGGCCTGCCCGGCCGGACCCGTCAAGCGCGACCTCCGGCGCCGCGTGTTTTCGCTCATGTACGCGGGCCATGCGGGGGCATTCCTGCCCGTGGCCACTCGCATGGCGCTCGGGGCGGCCGCGCCGCTCGAGACCCCCACCCTGCGCGCGCGCGTGGCGCTGTGCCTCGACCTGCCCCTCGGCAGCGAACAGAACGCTGCCCCGTTGGCGCTGGCGCTGGCGACGCGCAGCGCCACCCGTGAAGCGTGGTTGATCAAGCCAGCACGGGGTGCCTTGCCGGCGCGCCGCTTGGCCGCCCTTTTGCTCGAGCACGCAGCGCTCGAGGCCGTCACGCGCCAGCAGCTCGGCGATGCGCAGCCGCTCTCGCTGCTCTTGTCGCGCGATTTGCGGGCCGCGTTGCAGCGCTTGGTGTTCGACCGTGAGCCTTTGGTGTGGCGCCATGCTGCGGTGGCTCGCGGGCTCTTGGCCGCGGTTCACCGTGAGACGCGTGAAGACATCGAGCAAGCGCTCGCTCCCGAACGCTCCGTCACCGACTGGCGGCGCGCGCTCGTGTCGCTCGTGTCGGCCATGGTGCTGGGCGATCAGGAGATCCATTCGTCCGTGCACGCCGTACTGGGCGGCGCGCTGGCCAAGCGAGACCCGGGCCTCGCCGCAGTGGTGCCGCTCGGGCTCGGTCGCGTGGTCGAAGCTGAGCCAGATCGTGCGGAAAATCTGCTGGATCGCCTGGCCACGCTGCCGAACGGAGGCATGGCGCTGGCGGTGGCCGATTTGTGCGAACAGCTGAAGGACCAAGCCTTCGGCATGAAGGCGCGCGGGGCGCTCCGGGCCCGGCTGCAGGCCGACCTCGACGGTCAGAACCCGGTCGAGCGGGCGCTTTCGGAGCGGGCGATGCGCGTGCTGTCGGGTGAGCTCACCGCTGAGCCCGATCTGCCGGAACGAGTGCAGCGTGCGCTCACCGCCTTCGAGCTCGAAGGCGCAGAGCTTGCCCATCAACTGGCTCAAACGGCGAGCGCCGCAGCCCACGACATTGCCACGTTCATCGAGCAGGCGGATCGGTCCAGCACCACGGCTCGCGCGGAAATCCTGTCCCGTCTGCTCGAGATCGATCGGGCAGCGCTCCAGCGCTCCACCTTCAGCCAGCTCCTGCTGCTCGGACGACGCCCCGGTGATCCGGACGGCAGCGTCGAGCCGATGGAGCGCCTGCAGAATCGGGTCAGTCGCTGGATCCTTTCCGGGTTGGATCCCGCGCACGAGCGGGCCTGGGCAGATGAAGCCACGGCGTTCGATCGCGAGCGCCTCCGCGTACTGCTGCACTTGCTCGACGCCGATCGGGGCTCCACGACCGATGCGTCGGGCGCGCTCGTTACGCGCCTCCAGCAGAGCATCACGCGGCTGCTCGAGCGCCTGGAGCTCGGAGTGGATCCCAGTGTGCACCGGGTGCTGTGTGCGGCCCTTGCCCGCTCTTTCGATGCCGCCGTGCGCGAGGGGGTCATGCAGGTCGGCGATCTGGTGCTGGTGGTGGCAGCGATGCTGCGCGACCCCGACGCCGTGACGACCATCGCCGAGGCGTCGACATCTCCCGACGTGGCGGTGCCACTGGCCGCTTTGGCGGCGTTCCTCGGCCCGGACAAAATCGATGCGCTCTCGGAAGACTCGCCGATTTCGGTGGCCGCCTATGTCGATGGTCGTCAGCCCACGGAAGAGTCGCTGGGAAAGCTGGAGATCGCCGCCCGCTTGATGCGCCTCAGTCAGGGCATCGTCGGCGGCGGTGGCTACCATGCCGAGGCGCTCCGGCGGGTGATCTTTCGTTTGGCTCGGACGCTCGAGGCGATCAGCATTGCGCGAGGACAGGCCGAGCTCGTCGACACGCGCGAGACGAAGGGTCCCGTCCTGGAAGAGCTCGAACAGGCCTGTGACGACCTGGCCCACATGCTGCGGTGCGCTCAGCGGCGGGTACTGGGGGGGCCGCCCAACCGTCCGAGTAGTGACTATGGCGGCCCGGGCCTCCGCGCGCTCGTCGAGCACGGGCTGCGCACCGACGACACGCCTACGGTCGATCAGGTCCTGGCTTCTGGCGAAGCGCTCGTCATGGGCCTGCCGGATTCCATCGGCGAGGCCATCCAGCAAGTGGCGCTGCGCATCCCCACCCTGCCCAGGGCCGGCCGCAGCTCGGTCGTCCCTGTCCCGCTGAAAGAACGCCGGGCCCCGCTGCCGAACTGGCTCTTGCCCCGCCGCACCATCGGCGCGTTCTACGTCGTGCGTCCGCTCGGCACGGGCGGCGTGAGCTCCGTCTTCGTGGCGCGGCGCTACGAGGAGCGGAACGATCCGAAAGCGGAAACCTTTGCACTGAAGGTCCCGGAATACGATCCGTCGACGGCCCGCTCGATGTCCGAGCAGGACTTCTTCGATATGTTCCGGGAGGAAGGTGGAGCGCTGCTTTCGCTGCCCGAGCACCCCAACCTCGCGCGCTTCGTCACGTTCGACCTGAGCGCGCGCCCGAAGCCGATCTTGGTGATGGAACTCATCCTGGGCACGGCGCTCGATCGCCTGCTGCGCTCGCGTTCCCTCACCATGGAGCGGGTGGCCGCTTACCTCGACGGCATCTTGGCGGGCCTCGAGGCCATGCACGATGCGGGTGTGGGTCACCTCGACATCAAGCCGACCAACGTGATTTTGCGCGGTGGGGATACGCCGGTGCTCGTGGACTTCGGGCTCAGCGGGCGCCACCTGCGGCCGGGCTGCGGAACGGTGGAGTACACGGCGCCCGAGGTGCTCGGTGTCTACCCGGACGGCCATCAGCCCTTGCCGCCTCCCGCCGATCTGTACGCCGTCGGCTGCCTCGCCTACGAACTGCTCACTGGCTCGCTGCTCTTCGAGGCTCCCGACGAAATGGCTCTGGTCACTCGACACGTTTCCCACGATGGCTGGCTACCCGAGCTGGCTGCGATGAACGACGTCAAAGATCTGGGCAGGCTTGCCCGCACCATCGCGGCTTGCCTCCGCCACGATCCGCGCGATCGCCTGTCGGCGCGCGAGGCGCGCGAGCGCTTTGCCATCGCGCTGAGCCCCCTCGAGCAACATCCTTGGCCGCTCCAAGTGCCTGCCCCCGTCCGCGTGGGAAGATCGGGATGAGCGTGCGGCGAGGCGCGGGCGCGACGTTCTGCCTTCTTGCGGGTCTCGGCTGCTTCGCTGGGCTCGGCTGCGGCGGGCCGGACTCTCCCAAGATCGAGATCTTCCTCGGCGGCGGGGTGGGTCAGGCCTTCGTGCCCGTGTCGGCGCAGGCCCGCTACGTGGAGCTGGCCGGAGAGCCCGACCGTCTGACCCTGGTCTTGGCCAGTTACGAGGTCGGGTGCGACCGCTTCGAGCCGCCGCCTCCCGGGGAGGTGTTCGTGACCGTGACGGTGCAGTCTCCGCCCGGCGCAGGGCTGAAGCCGGGCGAGTACCCTTGGCCAGGCTCACTCGAAGCCATGCAGGCGGCCGAGATCCCGATCGCACTCCCCTTCGTGCGCTTGGCTTCCGAAGGGCGTGCGCTGCCCGGTGGCGGCGTGCTCAAGCTCGATGCACTCGAGCCGGCGCTGCACGGGCAGGTGCGCGGTGCACTGCTGTTTCAGGACGGGAGTGACGGCGGCGCGCCCACGTTCCGTTTGACGGGGCGATTCTCCGCGCGCATCTGCCGTGCGGTGCTGGACCCCACCCGCCGCCAGAACCAGCCGTAGCAGGGGGCTTCCCCGCGCGGGAAGCGCAAGCGAGAGCGGTGCGAAAACCCCTGCTTGTGAGGGGTTTCGAGACGCGCGTGCTCGAGGCTGCCCTGCGCTGCGGGTCCGGTTTTGCGCGGAACCCTTCCTTCGTCCGCAACGTCGCTGCGCGCGAGCCGTCTCGCGACCCTGCCGGGCGGACCTGCCGCGCCGATCCTGTCGGGCGGTAAGAAGGCAGCAGGCCGGGCGGAGGGGGGGGACACGCCACGGCCTGCTGCTAGGCGGTGAAATACGCATAGATCGTGCCAACTTCTTGGAGAAATATTTCAGCTGGTTGGCCTAACTTAAGGTGATGCATCTTCCAAAAAAGCAAAATAAGCTTTCAAAATTGAAAGCAAAAGCCGCCAAGGTCGTTGGGCGACGGGCCGTTTCAGGGACCTGGCGGCGCGCGCCCGGTCAGTGCGGGCACACGCGCTTCTCCCCGAGGGGAAGCCCGCGCTCGGGGATCACCTGGACCGAGATCTCGCGACCTGGCCGACACTTCACTTGACCGAGGAACGGTGTCTGGCCGACCCGACGGCCGTCCACGTACACCTCGGAGCGAGCTGGACCGAGATCGATGAGGATCTGGCGCGGGACGGCGGGCACTGGTGGCTCCGAGGGTTCGGTCGCCAACCGGGGCTCGTTGGGCGGTGGTGGCGTCAGAGGCTGAGCGCTCGAAGGTGGAGCTGGGCGGGAGGTCGCGGGGAGTGGCCGCGGCGCTGGATCCCGCTCCTCGGCGGGGCCACTCGGAGGCAAGCTCGCTCCGAGCGCCCAGAGCGAGCCCAGGGCGAACGTCGCTGCCGCCAGCAGGCGGAGCACGCCAGCCGCATGCTGCAAGCGCGCGGAGAGCGTACGGGGCGCGTCGACCACCTCGCTCACGTCGTCACCCGCAACACTTCTGCCAAGCTCGTTTCGGCACGCGCGGCCCGGGCCAAGCCGTCGGCGAGCAGCGGCACCATGCCTTGGGCCGCGGCCGCTTCCTGAATGGCATCCGTCGTCGGACGCCCCGTCATCAGCTTGCGCAGAGCAGGACTGACCACCAGGAGCTCGGCCAGCGGGATGCGGCCGAGGAAGCCGTTGCCTTCGCAAAAATCGCAGCCGGCCGGCTCGCAGTACTCGCCTTTCGGCAGCTCGACACCGAGCTGCGCCAGGCGGTGCTCAATCAGCGGATCCAAGCCGGCCGGTCTGCGGCAGTGGGTGCAGAGCGCTCGTACCAAGCGCTGGCTCATGGCACCCACCAGCGTGCTGGCGAGCACGAAGGGCTCGACGCCCATCTCCATCAGGCGCGGAAAGACACCGGCGGCGCGATCCACGTGGAGCGTCGAGAGGATCAGGTGCCCCGTGAGGCCGGCCTGGGTAGCGATCGACGCCGTTTCGCGGTCGCGGATTTCGCCCAGCATGAGGACATTCGGGTCCTGTCGAAGAGCGCTCCGCAGCGCCTGCGCGAAGCTCAAGTTCTGCGCGGGGTTGATCTGCGTCTGGGTTGCAAACGGCAGGTGCTGCTCGATGGGGTCTTCCAGGGTGACCAGGCTCGCGGTCTTGCCACGGGTGGCATGCAGATGATCGAGCGCGGAATAGAGCGTCGTCGTCTTGCCGGAACCGACGGGGCCACTCACCAGGAACAATCCCTCCGGGCGCGTGAGGATCTCCTGCAGACTGCTCGTCGTCGCGCCCGTGAATCCCAGCTCCGCGAGCTCCGGCAAGCCGCTGCCGCTCTGGGCGAGGCGCAACACCACACGATCGCCGAGCTCGGTGGGCAGGGTCGACACGCGGGCTTCCAGCAGGCTTTGCCCGACCTTGTGGCGCAGCTTGCCATCGAGCGGGCGGCGCGCGAACGGGTCCAGACGGCCCAGCACTTTGATGCGCGTGGAGAGGCGCGGTCCGAGGTCCGGGGGGAGCGTGCACACGTCCAAAAGTGCGCCGTCGACCCGATACGTGATGAGAATTCCCTCGCGCGCTGGGCGTACATGGAGATCGCTCGCGCCGACCTCGAGCGCTCCCGTGAGCAAATCGTCCAGCAAAGGCGCCACCTCTTCGGCGCCGCTCGCGACTCTGGCCTCCAGGCGCGCGCGCACCTCGCGCAGCGTTTCCGCCCGACTGGCCCCACCGATGGGGCGCACGGACTCGCGCGCCACGCTGGGTGGACGAGCGGTAAATCGGCCCAGGAGCGCCGCGAATGCCGCCGCCGCCAGCAGCCCCACCACGGTCGCGGCTACGGCGGCCGCCGGGCCGGAGGTGCCGCTGCGCGCCCAAGCCCAGGTCCCGGCGGCTCCTCGCGCCCACCACTCGAGGCCCGCGGTCAGCGCGAGGGCCAGCACGCCGACTGCCGTGAGGCGACGGGTCCACACACTCGGCCCTCCCTCGTTCTGGACGCGATCTACCGCATTCGAACGGATCGACTCCCCTCCCACGATATTTCCAGTATACAGGCGCCCGGCGGGCCCTTCCAGCGGGGGGTGGCATCGCGCCCGGCTCTGGACGTATCCTCGCGCGCCGCATCGGCGAGCAGCCGGCCCTACGTGGCCGCTCAGGGCGACATCCGGAGCTCGACTCGCTAGTTCGAACTCAGCTGACAACGGGTGCGCCGACGGAAAGGGATAGAATGAATCAATTGAAGCGAAACGTCTTACTGGGCGCAGCCCTTGGGCTGATGGGCGCCACTGGCGTTGCCCTCGCGCAAGAGGCAGCCCCAGCTGCTCCTCAACCCGCGGCGAAAGCCGCCCCTGCTGCGCAGCCTGGCGCCCCCAAGGCAGCGGCTGCGACCAAGGCTGACGCCAAGAAGGCGGACGCCAAGGACAAGGCGAAGGAAAAGGGCAAGGACAAGGAAGGTCCGGGCGGAGAAGCCGATGCGGCTCCGGTCGACGCTGCCGAGAAGGAGCGTCGCGCCAAGATTGCCAAGAGTCGCGCCGCTGCTGCCGCCAAGCTGCCGAAGGAAGCACGCCGCGCCCGTCTGACGGGCATGCGCGAGTACAAGCGCGCCGAGCGCGAGCTGAAGATGGCCCAGAAGGCTCGCCTCGAGGGTGGGCCCGATTCGGAGAAGGCCGTGAAGGACGCCGAGGCCCGCGCCGAGGCCGCTCGCAAGAAGGGCCTCGAGGCGCTCGTGAAGACGCAGCAAGCCCGCGCCCGCGCCGGCAAGCCCCTGAATGACAAGCAGCGCGCCGCTCTGGACGCCGCTCTCAAGGCCGACGCCGAGAAGCGCGCGGCGGACCGCAAGGAGCGGGGCGACACCGAGCGCGAGGCACTCAAGAAGGCGTGGGGCAAGAAGCTCGACGCCGCGCCGCTGCTGGCGGAGCTTCGCCGTCACGCCTGGCGCGTGGCCCGACTCGAGCGTCTGGTCGTCATCGGCCAGGCCATGGAGCAGGACCACGTGGTCGACAAGGCCCAGCGCCTGCTCGAGATGGAAAACGAGAAGCACGAGAAGCGCATGGCGGCACTCGCCGAGGGCAAGGTCGATGATCAGCCCGCTGCAGTCCCCACCAAGGGTGCAGCCCCGGGCGTCAAGGGCCCGAGCAGCGTAGCGGGCAAGCCCGCGTCCCAGCCACAGCCCGTGAAGCCGGCCGCTCCCGCCGCCGCCGCAAAGGAAGGTGCACAATGAAACGCATGATGATTCTCCTGTCTTTGGCCGCACTTCTGAGCGCGACGGGCTGCAAGAAGGACGAACCCCCCAAGGAAGACAAGAAGGCCGAAAAGGCCAAGCCGGCACCCGAACCCGAGGTGCACTTGCCCGACATGGCGCCCGACGAGCCGGCCACCACCGTGGAGGGCCCCGTCACCGCCTCCGATCTCGAAGTGGAAGCCGAAAAGACGCTGCACTACGAGAACCTGGAGGCGGAGCTCGACCGCCTGGAGGCCGAGATCGCAGGCAGTTGAGCCAGCGACTCGAACGACGGCGCGCTGCCCGCCGGGAGGAACAGGTCGAAGGACTCTACCTGCACCACCCGAGCGGGCAGACCCCATTTTGCGACTCCTCCGAGGTCGCCGAAGAGTGGCTCGCGGCAGCGCGCGGCCTTGGTTTCTCGGCGGCCGCCATCACCACGCCCGACGACTTCCCAAACGAAGCGCAGGAGCTCGAGGAGTTCCTGCGAGCAGGTCGGCAGGGCGAGATGGACTACCTCGCCACTCGGCTCGAGAGCGGCATGCTCGTGCGAGAGCGACCGCGCACCCTGCTGGCCGAGGCTGCCAGCGTGCTCGTCGTCGCTCTCCCCTACTCCTCCACGCAAGGCGTCCCGCTGCGACGCTCGCAAGATGGCCCGCTCTGCGGTGAGGTGGCGCGTTACGCAGGGGGACGCGACTACCATCACGTGCTGAAAGAACGGCTGCTGCTCGTGGCCGACGTTCTCGCGGACTTGCTCGGTCGTCCGATCCTGGGACGAGCCTGCGTGGACACCGCGCTCGTCTTCGAGCGCCAGCTGGCAGCGCGTGCTGGCCTCGCCTTCTTGGGAAAGAACACGCTGGCCATCACGCCGGGGGCTGGCAGCACGTTTCACCTGGGCGTGCTCCTCGTCGATGTGCCACTGCTGAAAAGTCAGAGCCTGCGCGAGCTCGAGGGCTGCGGGCGCTGCCGCGCCTGTCTCGACGCCTGCCCTACTGGGGCGCTCGACGCCGCCTATCGCATCGATGCCAGGCGCTGCGTGTCCTACCTGACCATCGAGTTCGATGGCGTCATCCCTCGCGACCTGAGACGAGGGATCGGCATGCGCGTCTTTGGCTGTGACGAATGCCAGAGCGTGTGCCCGTACAACCGTTCGGCCAGCGTATCGCCCCCCGATCCCGAGCTGGCTCCAGCCGCGTTTTGGCAAGATCCACCGCTCGAGGCGCTGCTCGATCTGAGCGCCGCGGGCTATCGACGTCACGTTCGTCGGACGGCGCTCCAGAGGGCCACGCGGGTGCAGCTGGCCCGCAACGCCGTCATCGCGCTGGGCAACAGCGGCTCGCACCGGGCGGTTCCCGTGCTCGCCGCCGTCCTTTCGGCTGAGCGACCTCCGCTGGTGCAGATCCATGCCGCCTGGGCTCTGGGTGAGCTCTGGAGCTGGCACGGTCACGAATCGGCGCGCGCCGTGCTCGAGGCGCACGTCCCGCATCCGAACCCCGAGGTTCAGGCCGAGATCGAGGCCGCTTTGGCCCGTCCACCCGAAGGTGCGCCGGGCCTACGAAACCGGCCGCCCGAAGCCTGATTGCCGCGGGCCAGCTGGTGGCGCGGGCGGCAGTCAGGCGGGCTCAGAGGCGTTCGAAGACGCCGGCTGCGCCCATGCCGCCGCCGATGCACATGGAGACCATGGCGTAGCGTCCCTTCCTTCGCTCGAGCTCCGCCAGCGCCGTCGCCGTGAGCTTGGCTCCGGTGCAGCCGAGTGGGTGGCCGAGCGCGATGGCTCCGCCATTCGGATTGGTCTTCTGCGGGTCGAGCCCCAAACGGCGCACGACGGCCAGCGCCTGCGCCGCAAACGCCTCGTTCAGCTCGATGACGTCCAGGTCTTCGAGCTTGAGCCCGGCCTTGCGGAGCACCAGCGGAATGGCCTCGACCGGCCCGATGCCCATGATCTCGGGGGCAACGCCCGCGACGGCATAGCCGACGTAACGTGCGATGGGAGTGAGGCCGAGCTCACGCGCCTTGTCTTCGCTCATTAGCACCGTGAAGGCCGCGCCGTCGCTGGTTTGCGATGAATTGCCAGCGGTCACGCTCCCTTTGTCCGCGAAAACGGGCATGAGCTTCGCCAGCGCCTCCGCCGAGCTGTCTGCACGCGGCCCTTCGTCGACCGAGAAGCTCTGCCCTTCGCGCGTCGTCAGCGGCACGATCTCGTCTTTGAAATGGCCGGCGGCAATGGCCCGCACGGCCCGCGCGTGGCTCTCGAGCGCGAAGGCGTCCTGATCCTCGCGCGAGACCTCGAAGCGGCGAGCCACGTTCTCCGCCGTGAGGCCCATATTGATGTAGATCTCGGGCCGCGCTTCGACGATGGCGGGATGCAGGCGGGTGATGTTGCCACCCATGGGGATCATGCTCATCGACTCGACGCCGCCGGCGACGCCGACGTCGATGGCGCCGGTCTGGATGCGCTCGGCGACCATGGCGATCGTCTGGAGTCCCGAGGCGCAGTAGCGATTGATCGTGGCCCCGGGAACGCTGTCGGGGAGCCCCGCCCAGAGCACGATGTTGCGTCCGACGTTGAGGCCTTGCTCCGCCTCGGGCATCGCGCAGCCGACGAGCACGTCTTCGACGAGGTGGCCCGGCACGCGCGCATCCGCGAGCGTCTGCTTCAGGACTTGGGCGGCAAACTCGTCGGGCCGGGTGTTCTTGAGTGCGCCCCGCGGAGCTTTACCCACGGCGGAACGACGCGCAGCGACAATCACGGCAGTCTTCATGGGTAAGTCCTCAGTTCCTCAGGGGTTTCTTGGTGGTGAGCATGTGTTCGATGCGCTTCTGTGTCTTCTCTTCACCGCAGAGCGAGACGAAAGCCTCGCGCTCCAGATCGAGCAGCTGGCGGGCCGTGACCTTTCCACTGCCGGGGCGCATGCCGCCGGAGAGCACGTGGACGATCTTGCGACCGATGTGCCGATCGTAATCACTCGCGTAGCCTCCCCACCCGAAAATTTGCAAGCCAAGCAGCAGATTCGCGCCGCCCGCCTCACCAATCACGCGGATGGGCTCGTTCTCGTCTGGCGGAACCCAACCTCGCGCCGCCAGACCGAGGACGCGCTTCTTGGCGTTCTCGATCACGCGCAGCTTGTGGAAGGTGACGCCGTCGGTGGGGGCCAGGTACCCCGCTTCGCGAGCCTCGTGCGCCGAGGACGACACCTTGGCCATGGCGACCTGCTCGAAGCCGCGCCGAACCCAAGGATACGGGTCAGGCTCGGGGCTGAGCTCCGCCCAGGCCGACGCCCGCCGCGCGATCTCCTTGAGGCCGCCGCCTGCGGGGAGCAGGCCCACGCCGACCTCCACCAGACCGAGAAACAGGTCGGCGCCCGCCTCCACTTCGGCGCAGTGCAGGACTGCTTCCGTTCCGCCGCCGAGCGTCTGCCCGAGGGGCGCGGCCACCACGGGTAGCGGCCCGTGGCGCAGGCCCATGAAGGCGTCCTGCAGAATGGCCACGACCTTCTCGATGCCCTTGAAGTCCTTCTGCGTCATGAGCATCGCCACCTGCATCAGGTTGGCTCCGCGGCAGAAATGGTCGGCCTGGTTGCCCAGCACGAGGCCGACGAATCCCTTGTCGCGGGCGATCTGGGGCGCCTCGGCAATCATGCGCACCACGCCCTCGTCGAGCACGTTGGCCTTCGAGGCGAACTCGATGCAAGCGACTCCGTCGCCGATGTCGATGAGGCGCGCCGTAGGATTCTGGTGGAAGGTGTTCGTCTTGCGCAGACGATCCAGCAGGATGGCTCCTTCGGGCTGCGTGGTGGCCTTGCGCTCCCCGGCCCCGGTGAAGACCGTCGGCACTCGTTCCCGCTCGGCGTAGAACGTGGCCCCGTTGCCGCCATCGCGGAGCAGCGCCGTGAGCAGGGGCGCCGGCTCCTCGCCGCTGGCCAAGAGCTGCTCCTGCACCCAAGCTGGACCCGCTGCATCCAGGAGCTCGAAGGGGCCGAGCTCCCAGCCGTAGCCGAAGCGCATGGCCTCGTCGATCTGCTGCGGCGTTTCGCAGATCACGCCCGACAAGCGCGCGGAGTAATTGAAGAGCGGCAGCAGCACCCGACGCAGGAAGGCGCCCGCCCGATCGTCACGCCGCAGGGCCTGCGGCACGCGGGCGCGCACATCGGGATTCTTGCTCAGCTTGGTCAGATCGGGGAAGTCCGGCGTCTTCTGTGGACGGTACTCGAGCGACGCGAGGTCGAGCGCGAGCACCGTGGATTGGCCGCTGGCGTCCCGGATCTTCTTGTAGAATCCGGCTCCGGTCTTGTCGCCGAGCCGGCGCTCGGCCACGAGCTTCTGCACCACGTCGGGCACGGTCATGAGGCCGTGTAGCGGGTCGTAGTGGGAGGCGGAGGGGTCCGCACTCGTGCCGTGCTCCAGGTTTTTGACCACGTGCGCGATGACGTCGAGTCCGACCAAGTCGCCAAGGCGGAAGGTGCCCGTCTTGGGCCGACCGAGCAGGGGACCGTTCAGGACGTCGACCTCTTCGATGGACAGCCCGAACTCTTGCGTGGCGCGGAACGTCAGCAGCATTTCGGCGATGCCGATGCGGTTGCCGATGAAATTGGGCGTGTCGCGGCAGACGACGATGCCCTTGCCGAGAGCGCGGTCGCAAAAATCGGCCGCCTCCGTGAGCACCGCAGCGCTCGTGTCCGGCCCGGGGATCACCTCGAGCAGGTGCATCCAGCGCGGTGGATTGAAGAAGTGGAGGCCGAGAAATTGGCTACGTTGGGCGGGCGGGAGTCCGCCCGCGATGGCACTGATGGGGATGCCCGACGTGTTGGTGGCCAAGACGGCATCGCTCCGAGCGTGCGCCGCCACTTTGCCCCAGAGGTCGAGCTTGAGATCGAGTCGCTCGACGACGGCTTCGATGACGAGGTCGCTCGCTGCGATCGCCGAGGCGAGGTCGTCCTCGAAGTTGCCCGCCGAAAGGCGCGTCAGCAGCTGCTTGGACATGAGGGCCGGCGGCTTGGCTTTGGGCAGCTGGGCCAGGGCACGCTCAGCCAGCGCATTTCGGGGCCCTCCGCTCGGCCCGGGCAGGTCGAGGAGGTGGACCTTACAGCCGGCGGCGGCCAGGTGTGCGGCGATGCCGGCGCCCATCGTCCCTGCTCCGAGGACTGTGGCCACCACGCGGTGAACAGGTTTCTGGAGTGTCACCAGAACAACGTAGCAACGCGAGTGGCCCCTGTCGTCGGCGCGTCGGCGGTTGAACGGCGAGCCGGAGGCCGAATCGTGGCACCTTTGCCTACTCGGGCCGAGGGTAGCGGTCCGCGGCGGAGCGTTGCGCCGCGGTCGAGGCGGCGGGGCGACGTGCGCGCCTCAGTCGGACTGCCTCAGTCGGCCTTGGGAGTGGAGCTCGAAGCGGCGGGGGCAGCTGGGGCTGCTGGCTTGGCGTCCCCGCTGCTCGACGAACTGCTGGTCGAGCTACTCGTCGAGCTCGACTCGCTGCCGCTGGACGACGACTCGCTCTTCGCGACTCCACCCGAGGACGAGTAGAGGTCCGAGTACCAGCCTCCGCCTTTCAGAATGAACCCGCCGCCGCGGGAAATCTGCCGCTTGGCTCGTGGCTCGCCGCACTGGGGGCAATCTTTCAGGGGCTGGGCGGAGATCGGTTGCTGGGCTTCCCACACGTGTCCGCACGCTTCGCAAAGGTACTCGTAGGTCATTCTGGTCCGTCTGATGCTTGCGCCCCGCTACGTGGGGTCCGGCGGCCGTCCTGTCAAGTCGAACGGCGACCGTCCCCCGTGTGCTCTCCGCCCCCATCCGAGGTGGGCGCTCGCCGGCATCGGCTCGGCGGCTGGCTCTGGTCGGGGATCGGTTGCATCCAAATTACACCAGCAGTTTCATGTGGTTAAGTTGGTGGTTTTCATTTGGCGCTTGTCGTCCTCGGAGGAGGGGCGTAAGACCGAGAAAAGGCGTTGCCATACGTGACGTGCAGTGACCTAGCCTGTGTGGTCGTTCGCGGCCACCTCTCTTGGGAGGCCCTTCTGGGTGCCTCCGAAGGGCGCCGGCTCTCTGGGGGCCCGCGGGTCGGCAGACCCTTCCTCGGAGAGGCTGGGCTGGGAGGCGGACGGCATGGGGCAAAGGCTTTTTTGCGGGAAGAACCCCCTTTGTGGGGGACTTTTCTCGGATCAGGTGCGAAGTTGTGTGGGCCGGATCTGGCTCTGGGGCGAGTCGTCCCGAGGTTCTAGATGCACATCAAGAAGTTAGAAATCAGCGGATTCAAGTCGTTCGTGGAGAAGACCGTCATCCACTTCGACCACGACGTGATCGGCATCGTCGGACCCAACGGCTGCGGCAAGTCGAACATCGTGGACGCGATCCGTTGGTGCATGGGCGAACAGAGCGCCAAGCACCTGCGCGGCCGCGCCATGGAGGACGTCATCTTCAACGGCTCGGAGTCGCGCGCGGCGGCCGGCTTGGCCGAGGTGACCCTCACCTTCGACAACGCCGACCCGAGCTACGCTGAAACTCTGCCGCTCGAGTACCGCGACTACCCCGAGATCGCGATCACGCGCCGTTTGTTCCGCGACGGTACGAGCGAGTACCTGATCAACAAGACGCACGTCCGCTTGCGCGACGTCACCGAGCTCTTCCTGGGCACGGGCGTTGGTACGAAGGCCTACTCCATCGTCGAGCAAGGCCGCATCGGTCAGATCGTCTCGGCCCGTCCCGAGGATCGCCGCCTCTTCATCGAAGAAGCGGCGGGCGTGACCAAGTACAAGCAGCGCCGCAAGCAGGCCGAGCGCAAGATGGAGCTCACGCGCCAGAATTTGGCTCGCGTGAGCGACATCGTCCGTGAAATCGAGCGTTCGAGCGCTTCCCTCGAGCGGCAGGTGGCCAAAGCCGAGCGCTACAAGTCGGCCAGGGCCGAGCTCGAGGACCTCGTCCTCTACGACGCCAGCCATCAGCTCCTCGAGCTGACCGTGGTCGAGCGCGTGCACAAGGGCGGCCTCGAGGAGCACGGCACGACTCTCGAAACCCTGCGGCAGCAGCTGGCCACCGAGGAAGAGGGCCTGAGCCAGATCCGCAGCGAGGCGATCGTCATCGAGGGTCAAGCCGAGCAGGCGTCCAAGCAGGCCTTCGCCGCGGATAACGAAGTGAGCGCCCTGCAGGCCGAGAACCAGCGCGCCAAGGATCGCGTCGTTCACCTCGAGCAACGGCTGAGCGAAGCGCTGCGCGAGCACGAGGAAGTCCTCACGCGCACCGCAGACGTCAACCGAGAGCACTCGGAACACTTGGCCCAACTCGACGCGCTGGCGCGCGACGAAGAGGCACGGAAGGCCGACGCTGCGGCCGAGGACGAGGCCCTCGCCGTCCTGCAGAAGGAAGAAAAGGCGCGGACGGAAGCGCTCGATGCCGTACGCAAGCGCCTGGGCGCCCTGCAGACGCAGTCGGCTGCGGCGACGGCCCGACTCGAGGGCATCGTCCGCCGTAGGGCGGATGCGCAGAAGCGGAGCGACGCGCTCGCTGCCGAGCGCGAGACGATCGACGCCGAGCTCGGGACCTTGGGTGCCCGCAAGGCGGCCCTGGAAACCGCCGTGCAGGAGGCCTTGCTCGGTAAGGGGCTGACTGAAGGCGAGCGCGCGAATCTGGAGAAGGAGCTTCCGGAAGTGCGGGCGCGCGTGCTCGAGGCGGAGCGTGAGCTCGACGCCGTCAAGAACGAGGTCGGCCTCAAGCGGAACCGCCTCCGCGTGCTGGAAGACCTGCACCGCCGTTTGGAAGGCGTGGGTGCCGGCGCGCGCGCTCTGCTCTCGAAGGGCGACGGAGCGGTGCTCGGCCTGGTGGCGGACCGCATCGAAGCGCCGGCGGAGCTGACGGAGGCCTTTGCAGCCCTCCTCGGCGAGCGCCTGCAGTACGTGGTCGTCACGGACGCCGAGCGCGGCTTGGCCCTGCTCGACGACCTGAAGCGATCGGGCCGCGCACGTGGCCACGTGATCGTCTCCCAGCCGCCCCACGTGGCGGGCGCGCGCTCGCTCAGCCTGGCTCCGGGCATCGTCGGCTACCTGCGCGACTCGCTTCGTTATGCAGCGACGGATCGCGCTCTGGTCGAGGCTCTGGTGGGCGATGCCCTCCTGGCTGAAACGGCCGCAGCAGCTCTCGCGTACATTCAAGGCGGCGGCACGTCGGTCGTGGTGGCGCGCGACGGCACGGTGGTCCGCCCCGATGGCGTCATCAGCGGCGGCAGCGGCGATGGCGTCGCGGCGGCCATGCTGGAACAGAAGCGCGAGATGCACGTCCTCGGGGACGAGATCGCGACCTTGGCTGCGCGTCAGGAGGCCAAGACTCAGGCGCTGGCTGCATGTCGAAGCCGCCGTACGGAGCTGGAGACGGCGCTCGAGCAGGCGCGCCAGGCTGCCCACAAGGGTGAGCTGGCCCATGTCACCGCCCAGAAGGACCTGGTCCGCACCGAGAGCGACATGGCGCGCGTGCGTCGGCGTGTAGACGCCATCGCCGCCGAGCTCGACGCAGTCGGACGCGCCCAGGAAGAGACGATCTCGGCCGAGTCGCAGACGGCGCGGGAGATGTCCGAGCTCGAGGGGTCGGTCCAGGCGGCCGACCGCGCCGTGCAAGAGGCGGCCGAGGAAGCGAGCGTCTGGCGGCAGCGCGTGTCAGCGCAGGCCAGCCTGCTCACGGAGCGCCGCGTGCGCTTGGCCCAGGTGGCGGAGCAGTCGGGCGCAGCGCGGGCAGCCGTTCAGCGGATCGCAAGCCAGCTCGAGGATCTGCGTTCGCGCGGTCGTCGGCTGGAGGACGACGCGCAGCAGACGGCTTGGCAGATTGGCGAGACGGCGGCGCTCATCTACACCTGCCGCGAGGCGCGGATTCGGGCAGCAGCCACGTCGGTGCAAGCTCACAGTGCCCTGGAAGTCGCGCGCGTGGCACTCGACACCGTTCGGCGGACGCTGGGCGAGCGCGAGGGTGCGCTGCGCGAGTATCGGGTGCGTCAGGCCGAGCTCGACGAGATCGTGCGTGGACACCAGCTGGCCCTCCAGCGCATCCACCTTGGCCTCGAGCACCTGTTGGGCTCCATTCGCGACAAGTTCCGCGGCCTCGACCTCCGGCGCGTGGTGGGCGACTACCACAAGCGGCCGCTTCCCGACGCCACGACCAAGGAGCGCATCGACGAGCTGAACAAGCTCATCGATCGCATGGGTCCGGTCAACTTGGATGCAGCCCGCGAGTTCGAAGAGGCGCGGTCTCGCTACGAGTCGCTGAGCGCGCAGAAGAAGGACATCGAGGTGGCCTTGATCGAGCTCGAGAAGGCGATCAAGCACATGGACAAGGAAAGCCGGAATCGCTTCCGGGATACCTTCAACGCGGTCAATGAGCTCTTCAAGAAGTCCTTCGTCAAGAACTTCCGCGGTGGCCGCGCAGAGCTTCGCCTGACCGACCCCGACGACCTGCTGAACTCCGGCGTCGACATCATTGCGCAGCCCCCTGGCAAGAAGCTCGGCAACATCGAGCTCATGTCCGGTGGCGAGAAGGCCCTCACGGCCGTGAGCTTGATCTTCGCCATCTTCCAGCACCGCCCAGCTCCGTTCTGCGTACTGGACGAGGTCGATGCACCGCTCGATGAAGCGAACGTGTCTCGCTACAACGAGGCCATTCGCAGCATGACCACGCACTCGCAGTTCATCCTCATCACGCACGTGCGCAAGACGATGCAGAGCGTAGACGTGCTCTACGGCGTCACCATGGGCGAGCCGGGCGTGTCGCGCCTGGTGAGCGTGAAGGTGAACGACGAGGCGCGCGCGCGTTCGGAAGCACTCCAGGAACGCGTGGCGTAAGGCGCCAGCGGCGCGGCCGTGCGTTGGGGCGGCGGTACCGTTCGCGCCGCGGTGCGTTGGGGCGGCGGTACTGCTCGCGCAGCCGTGTTGTTTTCGCGCAGCGGTGCTGGCTGGGTTGCGGTGTGTTGGCTGGGTTGCAGTGGGCCCGGGCGCGCTCGGGTCCAGGGGCCGCTGCCCGGGTGGATCAGGGCCCGAGTGGCGCGCCCCCCCACCCTTCCTCTCGCAGGCAGCTCGGCCCCGTCCAGCTCGCGTCGGCCGCCCAGTCCCAGCTCCGCCACTCGGCAGGGTCGAAGGCAGACAGTTCAGCGCCGAAGTCGCAGCGCCAGAGTCCCGCATCGACCGTCGAAATGGGGGCGCCGTCGTAGCCCACCCCACTCCAGCCCTTCCCGGGATCGACCCCAATCGCGCCGATGATGTCCTGCACCTGGCCGTCGCACGTCAGAGCGAGCGCGTCGTTGCCGTTGTAGACGCTGCCGCCGAAGTGCACGGAGCACGACGGCGAAGCGCCTTCCGGCACGCAGAGCAGTGCGCGCTCTCCCAACGTCAGCCCGGGGGGCACGTCGAGGGAACGCCAGACTTCCACGTTGCCGTTGCTGTAGAGCTCGACCGAGCAGACGCCCGAGGGACCGCCAGCGACGTGCTCGATCAGGAGGCCTTTGAACGAGCCGGCTGACTCCACGTAGGCGCGCAGCCGCAGACGACCCGGTTCGTCCTCGGAGGCGGGCGGGCTGCTGCTCGAGCCCCCGACGCCGGCCGGGGAGGACCCGGGCGCGGAGCCTGCGGCTGCGCCTCCAGTGGCCGATGGCCCGCTACCGCCGGTCGATGGATCTTCGCCGTGACCCCCCGACGCAGACGGTGGGGCCAGCGCTTCGCCCGTGAGCCACGGATTGTCTCCCGCAGCGGAACCTTGGCCGACCGCCGGTGGCGGCCAGAGCACGAAGGCGGCGCCCCCCCACCCCGACTCGGTCGGCGCACGGCTGGGCTCCGAAGAACAAGCGATGGTGCTGGCTGCCAGCAGCGCCAGCGGCGCGGCTGGCCTTCGGCTGGGCGAGAGGCGTGAGAGGCGTGAGCTTGGGGGGCTTCGAGAAGGGGGATGCGCGGGCATGCAGGGGCTGTCGGCCGCTACGGCCCACGCGTTGCGCGCAAGAGCGCTTCAGTCGGCGATGCGGACCGTGCGACTGATCATGCGTTCTCGGGCCGCGATCAGGACGATGCCGCAGCCGATGAGCGCCGCGCCGCCGAGGGCCGTGGGCGCCAGGCGCTCGCCCAGGACGAACCAGCCGACACCCGCAGCCAAGGCTGGCACCATGAGCGACAGCACGGTGCCGAGCTGGATGGTCGTCTCCTTGTAGCCGCGGGTGAAATAGACGTGGCCGTAGAAGGAGAGCAAGCCGACCAGGAGGGCGCAGAGCCAGCCCACCCCATCGGCTGCGGTGCTCTCGGGCGCTCGGCCCCACCAGGGTAAGGCGGGCAGCGCCATCAAGAGTCCTACCAGGGAGAATGAGCCAATGATCGTCAGCTCGCCGTCGGTCCGGCGTAGCCGTTTGATGCAGACGATCGCACCGCCCGCGAGCGCCGCGGAGGTGAGCCCGGCCCATTCACCGGGGCCCACGCCGCCGCTGCCCGTCGGCGCGACGACGAGGACGGTGCCGACGATGGCCAGCGGGAGCGCCAGCCAGATCATGCGGGAGGGACGCTCGCCGATGACGAACGACAGCAGGTTGGCCCAGATGGGGTACGTGTAGTTGAGCAGCGTGCCCATGCCGGCTCCAGCCAGGCGGACCGACTCGAAGTAGAGCAAGACGGCCATCCCGCCGAGCACACCGCGCAGAAGCCAGACGACGGGCTGCTGGGTTTTGAGCGATTGCCGTGTGTAGAGCGCGAGCGGCAGTGCCAGGGCCAGCGAGATGGCGAAGCGGAGCGCTACGGATTCAGCCGTGCTGAAGCCCCGTTCGAGGGCGAGCTTGAGGAAGACGGGTTGGATACCGAGCAGGAGGTAGCCGGCCGCCATGGTGGCGATGCCGCGGGCGCTGGAGGTCGGGCGATTCACGCGAGCAGGAGCCGCTGATACTCGCTTTCGAGCTCTGCCCCAACGCGCGTCCAGGAGAATTCGGAATTGACGAGCGCGAGGCCGGCCTGTCCGCGCGCCGAGAGCTCCTGGTCCGAAAGCCGTCCGAGGGCGGTGAGGCCCGCGTCGAGGCCGGCTGCGTCCGGGGTGATGTGCAGGGCGGCGCCCGTCGCGAGCCCCTGCTCGAGGTGGCACGCGGGTGAGATGAGCGCCGGCTTGCCGTGGGACCAGGCCTCGAGCACGGTCATGGGCATGCCCTCGCTGTGCGACGGGAGCACGTAGGCATCGGCGTGGGCGTAGCAGGCATGGCGCGCCCACGCGCTCTGGCGGCCCACGAATTCCGTCGCGGTCGCAGTCGCGAGCCGTGCGCGCAGACGCTCTTCATCGATGGGGGCGCCGAAGCCGGCCACCACCAAGCGCCAGTCGGGGAGCTGTCCCGCGTGGCGCTCGAAGGCGTCGACGAGCTCGAAGATGCCCTTCTTTTCGTGAATGCGACTCAGGAAAAGCAGCACGCGGCGGCGCTCACTCGGCTTCCAGGGCGGAGGCGCCCCGGCGGCTTCGGTGGGGGGGGCGCTGACGCCGTTCGGGATCACGGCGATGCGCGGCCCGAGGCCGAGCGCCTGGAGGTCCGCGGCTTCGGCCGGCGTGAGGGCGTGGAGCACGCTGGCGCGCTCGAGATGATGGCGCTCCGAGAGGTGGTACACGATGCGCTTCTTCCAGGCGCGATGGCGGACCGCCCAGGGATCGAGCATGCCGTGGGGTGAAATCAGAAGAGGGGCGCCGGTGAGCGTCTGGGAGCGCAGCGAGGTGAGCGACAGCCCCGTCCAAATGCCGTGGGTGTGCAGGATGTCCGGTCGGAAGGCGACGACGGCGCGCTCCAGGCGGTGGGAGTAGCCTTGGGCCAGCGAGAGCCACGTTCCCGTCGATCGCACGTCGAGGGAGCCGAGGGCGCGACTGCCGCCGGGTTCGAGGGGATCGTCGTAGCCGAACACGGCCACCGTGTGTCCCCTGGCTCCGAGCTCGCGGGCGTGCGCTTGGACGACCTCCATCACGCCGGCGGCCCGGCTCGAGACATGGTGGATGAGGTAGGCGACGCGCATGGAAAGAGCAGCTCAAGCGCGCTTGCGCGCGACGTAGAAGATCGAGCCGGGGCGCAGCTTCTGCCAGGCGTGGTCGCTCACGTAGCGCCAGTTCCAGGCAAACAGCCGGCTCAGCTGGGCGTCGACCCGAACGACCAGCTCCGGGCGAGTGCGGGCCAAGCCAGCCCGCTGCGAAAGGGCTGTCCACGGCGGGAAGTGGCAGGGAGCAGCGCGAACGATGTCGAAGCCAGTCCTGCGCAGCCGCTCGAGCATCCAGGGCCCGGGGATCCCCCGCTCGCGAGGGGTGAGACCGGGCCTTCGAATCGTCCAGTCGCCCATCGAGGTCGACGGCTCGCGCAGAAGGAGCCAGCCCCCCACGCGTAAGGTGCGATGGAGCTCAGCCAGCACATGACTCACATTGGGAATGTGATGCAGGACGCCAAAGCAGGTCACGAGCTCGAAGCTGCCGGAATCGCACGGCACATCGCCGCTCGGCTGGGCCTTTTTTCGCTGGATCGACACGCCCGCTAGCTGCGCAGTCGCCATGCTTTCGGAGGAATCGAGGAGGGTGACCTGCTGGATGCGGCCGAGGAGAGGCTCGATGTCGTGGCCGTGGGCGCTGCCGAAAGCCAGGACGGAGCCGAGCGGCCCTGCGGGCAGATGACGAAAGCCGTGCCAGCGGTTGAGCGCATGGTAGGCGTAGTCACCCGAGCTCTCGTGCCAGAGCTCGGCGTAGGCGTTCTCTTCGTCTCGGAACCAGGCCGCGATGGCTTCGGCGTCGAAGTCGTCCCCGTACAGGTCCTGGCCCGTACGGAAGCGTTCTTCGAGGGCGAAGGTGGGCATCCTCGGGCAGGGTAGCAGGCGGGTTTGCAGGCGGAAAGCCGCGCTCGGCTGCTTTGGATCGGGCTTCAGTTTCGGATCGGGCTTCAGCTTCGGAGATCAGGCTCAGTGGAAGTCGCGTGAGCGCGCGCGCAGCTGACCGGGGCGCCCGCGCAGCGACGCTCTGCCGGGGCGTCCGAGCGGCTCGAGATGTCGCACGATGACGTGAATCACTGGGGTCACCGGCGCTCCATCCGGGTGCCGTGCCTCCATCACTGGGGTCGTCAGCGCTCCATCCGGATGCCGTGCCTCCGCCGCTGGCAGCCGCCGGGATAGCTCGGGTGACATCGGTAAGTGTTGATCGCGCTCAATCTCACCTTCGACGTAAAGGAGCTGTGTGTGCCGGGCCATGTGCTCGTAACGCTGAAACACCGAGCTATAGACGATGAGATTGGCCGTGCCGGTCTCGTCTTCGAGGGTGATGAACACCACTCCACTCGCCGTCCCTGGACGCTGACGGGCCATCACGAGGCCACCGATCTTCACGAGCGCGCCCCGCGGCAAATAGACCAGATCCTGGGCGCGCGTGGCACCCAGGCGTGCGAGTCGTCGCCGATAGTAGCGAAGCGGATGATCCTCGAGGGACAGGCCCTTGTGCTCGTAGTCGAGCACGAGCTGCTCGGCTGCCCCGAGCTCGGGTAAATCGACGCTCGGCTCCACGAGATCCGTCTCCGCGAAGAGTCCCGGTGAGCGCGGCGCTCGTGCGCTCCAGAGTGCGCTCCGGCGGCTCGTCTCGAGGCGGCCGAGAGCTCCGGCTTCGGCCAAAATCTCGAGCTCTCGCAAGGGGATCCGCGCGCGCCGAGCGAGCGCGGCCACACTTTCGGGGGGCTCGGCCTGGAGAGCGACGATGCGCCGAGCGGTGGCCTCGGACAGGCCTTTGATCAAGCGCAAACCGAGCCGGAGCGCGCGATGAGCCCCAGGTGCCTGGCTTTGGATGCGATCCCGCTCTGGGTCGGCAGCTTCGAGCGTCGAGTCCCAAGAGCTTGCGAGCACGCACACGTCCCGGACCTCGACGCCGTGGCGGGCCGCATCTCGCACCAAGGTGGTGGGCTGATAGAAGCCCATGGGCTGGGCGTTGAGGATCGCGCAGGTAAAGTGGGCCGGATAGTGGCACTTTTGCCAAGACGACGCGTAGACCAAGAGCGCGAAAGACGAGGCGTGGGATTCGGGGAAGCCATACTCCCCGAAGCCCTTGATCTGCTCGAACAAGGCTGCAGCAAAGGTTTCAGCGATGCCCTTTTTGGCAAACCCCGCCAAAAGTCGCTCGCGATGTCGAAGCAGGCGGCCGCTTTTCTTCCAGGCGGCCATGTCTCGCCTGAGTTGATCGGCTTCCCCTCCCGTGTACCCGGCGCCCTCGATGGCGAGCTGCATGACCTGCTCTTGAAAGAGCGGCACCCCCAGCGTGCGCTGTAAGATGGGCCAGAGGTCCGGATGCGGACAGTCCGCAGTCTCCTCGTGGTTTCGTCGCCGGAGATAGGGATGCACCATCCCGCCCTGAATGGGACCGGGTCGCACGATCGCGACTTCGATGACCAAGTCATAGAAACGCCTCGGTCGCAGGCGCGGCAGCATGGCCATCTGAGCGCGACTCTCGATCTGGAAGACTCCGACGGTGTCCGCGCGACAGATCATGTCGTAGGTCAGGGGGTCTTCGGGCGGGATGCGAGTGATCACCTCCAGCGGGTCGAAATCCGTCAGCGCGGAGGCAGGCCCCAGGGACAAATGGCTCGTGCCCTCGATGCCGGCGTCTTTCGTGGCCAAGCCGCCCGACTCCACGATGAGCTCGAGCGCCTTGCGAATGGCCGTGAGCATGCCCAACCCCAGGACATCGACTTTGAAGAAGCCGAGCGCTTCGATGTCGTCCTTGTCCCAGGGAATGACCGTGCGATCGGCCATGCGTGCTGGTTCGATGGGAGCCACCTCCGAAAGCGGACGCGACGAGAGCACGAAGCCACCGACGTGAATCGAGAGGTGCCGGGGAAACCCCTGCAGCTCGTGGGCCAAAGCCATCACTTGCTTGAGGCGAGGATCCGTCACGTCCAGTCCGGCTTGCGCCAACCTTTGCTCGGTCGATTCGCTGAGGCTGGTCCAGCTCACGGTCCCGCTCAGTCGATCCACTTGCGAAAGGCTCAAGCCGAAGGCTTTGCCCACTTCGCGAAGTGCGCTCTTGCCGCGATAGCTGATGACTTCCGAGACCATGGCAGCGCGCTCGCGGCCGTAGGTGTCGTAGATCTCCTGAATGACCTCTTCTCGTCTTTCGTGCTCGAAGTCGATGTCGATGTCCGGCGGCTCGGCGCGCTCCTCGCTCAAGAAGCGCTCGAAGAGCAGGTTCGAGCGCGACGGATCGACCGCAGTGATGCCGAGCACGTAGCAAACGGCACTATTGGCAGCGCTGCCTCGACCCTGGCAGAGGATCTTGCGCCGACGTGCCATGTCGACGACGGTCTGCGTGGACAGGAAGTAGGGCGCGACGCCGATGCGTTTGATGAGCGCGAGCTCCTTTTTGAGCTGCATGCGCAGCGCGGGGGTCATGCCCCGAGGGAAACGCCGGCCTGCACCTTCCCAAGTGAGCTCAGCCAGGCGCTCGTCTGCCGTCTGACCCGGCTCGAGCTCGCAAGGGAAATGGTAGCGGAGCTCCGAGAAATCGAAGCCGCAGCGCGCTGCGATGAGCGCCGAGGCGTCGACCCAGTCCTCCCGGTCGCGGAAGAGCCGGCGCATCTCTGCTTCTCCTCGCAGGTAGCGCTCTGCGTTGGGGGAGAGTTCCGTTCCCGCCTCATCGAGCGTCTGGCCAGAACGAATGCAATGCAGGACGTCCGAGAGCGCCTGGCGCCCGGGCAGATGATAGTTGGGACGCGCCGAAGCCACGATCGGTAGCTCGAATTTCTGGCCGAGCGTCTGAGCCCAGTGTTCCCGCGAGCGATCGAAGCCATCCAAATGGCGGTAGATGGCCACGGCCAAGCGTGGACCGAACGCCTGCCGCAGCTCTTCCCCCCACCCTCGCGCAGGGGGGCGCTCTCTTTGCGGAGCCACGATCACGGCGGACAGCCCCGCTGCGCACTGCATCAAGTCGGCTATCGTCGTCGCGCACTCCCCTTTGGGGCGGTTCCTTCGAGCCCGCGTCAAGAGCTCGCACAAGTTCTGGTAGCCCGCCGCCGTCTCGACCAAGACCGCGACCGTAGGCGCATCTTCTGCGTCGAGCGTGAGCTCTGCCCCCACGAGGTAACGAAAGTCTGGAAAGCGAGCTCTGGCTTCACGCACGACCGTCCAGGCGCGAACGGTTCCGTAGATCCCATCGAGATCACACAAACCCAGACCTGGCAGACCGAGCTCGAGCGCTCGTTCGATCAGCTCTTCAGGCTGGGAGGCCCCGCGTAAGAATGAAAAGCACGAGCGTCCGAGCAGCTCGACGAACATGAAGTCTTCTTATACTGACAGTTTGTTCAGGTAAAGAACTGCCAGAAGAATGGCGAGGAACTGTCGGTTTTCATTGTCGTATTCTGAAAATTTGATTGCGCCCACCCCGAGCCGAAGGAGCCCGCGGCTGTCGATCGTGCGCGCTCCCCGTGAAGCTCGAGCGTCCCTCGGGGCTCAGCGCGTGCGCGCGGTCCGTGGCGCGAAGACTCTCTCTCACAAGTCACTCCCGATTGCCCTGCCCACCCAATGCTCGCCCCGGAGCGCATGCGGTGCTCGCGCAGGTGCACAGACGCGAGGAGCACTGGACTCGCTGCGGCACCGCTCATAAAAGGCAACGAAATCAAGTGCGAAACTCGAACGAAACGAGTTTCGGCTGCTCCATGGTCCGGGGCGGCGTGGCGGAAGCAGTCCAGAAACCCCTTGCTTTACCTTTCGCTTGGAAACACAGCGGCCAAATCCAGCCAAAAAAAGCTGCGAGCGTTGCCGTCCGGTCCAGTTCAGAGAAACAACGAGGCAACCCGTCCAAGGCCACTCATGAGCCGGGACAGCCCCCAAGGAGAACCACTCGTGAAAGCAATTCATCACACGCTTCGATTCATTGCCCTGCCGGCCGTGCTCATGACCACGCCGGGCTGGGCCCAAACCCCGGCCGCTCCCGCTGCGTCTCCTCCGGAGCCAGCCCCCGCGGCACCGGCGGCTGAGACGACCGAAGCGCCCGAGACGGCCCCCGCCGAGCCCGCTGCTCCCGCGGAGCCTGCGCCGCCGCCTGCCGCCGAGGCTCCGCCACCTGCGCCCGCACCGGAGCCCGCGCCCGTCGCCGTCGAGGCCAAAGCTGCCGAAGCAGCGGCCGCAGCGACGACCGACGTCGCCGAAGCGCCGCCGAGCCTCTGGCCGATCACCTTCGGCACTTCGGTTTGGTCCCGCTTCGAGGTGCGCGAGGGCTACGATCGCTTGGGTGTTTCCCCGCCTGCGATCGTCAATCCCGCGCGCAATCGCTTCACCGAGGGCGATCAGACGGTGTTCCGCGCTCGGCTGTCGATGGCGACCGCCGATCTCAAGCTCGGTCCCAAGCTGACGGGTATGGTCCAGTTCACCCCCCAAGCGAGCGGCAGCTGGGGCACGTCGGGCCTCGGGGGCACCATCGGCGAAGCGGCGCTCGGCATCTACGAAGGGTACTTCAAGTTCAAGGGCGAGCGCTTCGAGCTCAAAGGCGGCCGCTTTGCCATGAACTACGGCGAAGCGCTCGTCATCGGCGATCTGGCTTGGCACCAATCGGCGCGGGCCTTCGATGGCCTCCACACCAAGTACAAGATGAACAAGGGCTACGTGGACCTGTTCGCGACGCAGACCGGATCGGGCTTCGGCACCGTGACGGATCCCTTCTTCGCCGGCGATACGTACTTCTGGGGGCTCTACTCGGGTTGGGGCGGCTACATCATGGAGGGCATGGATCTCGACCTCTATCTCCTCGGTCTGTCCGTGGCCTCCACCGAGAACTTCGCCGGCACCGATGCTGCGACCGGCACGGCCTTCACTTACCAAAGAGACGGCGCGACGCTGATGACCCTGGGCCTGCGTGCCAAGCAAAAGCTCGGCATTTTCGACTACCGGGCTGAAGCGGACCTGCAATTCGGGCAGACGGCGACCACGTCGACCGACGCCACGGTCACGCAGGCCGCGGCCCTCGGCACCCTCGCCTACCAGGCGGAGGCCGAGCTCGGCTTCTCGTTCACCAAGAAGATCCGCCTGGGCCTCGGCGCCAACATCGCGTCCGGCAACGATCCCGCTACGGCCGACACCAACGAGGCCTATAACGAGCTCTATCCGACGACGCACAAGTGGCTCGGCTTGATGGACGTCATCGGCACGCGCACCAACATCGGCTCTGGCTTCTTCAAGCTGAGTGCAGGTCTCGGCGAGACCATGACCTTCATGCTCGACGGGCACATTTTCGCCCGCCCATCCGCTGGCGGCCTGGGACGCGCCATGACGTCGACCTCCGGCCTGGCCGGCGGCGAATTCAACGCGCAGCTCATGAAGAAGTTCGGCAAGTACGGCTCGCTGCGCGGCCTCTACGGCATCTTCCTCGCCAACGGCGACCACTACGCCACCGACGAGGCGGCTCACTACGTGGAAATCCAGGGCGGCATCGACTTCTGAGACTCTGCTGCTCCTCCCCCCCGGCCTGCCTTCTCACGAGGAGGCAGGCCGTTCATTTGGGTTCGGGGCCGAGCTCCGTGGCGATCTGCGCTCGCACTTCTTCTCGCAGGCGCTCCAAATCGTCGAAGTTGGGCCGAACGAGGGGCTCGAGCACGCTCACCCGCACCCGCTGACCGAGCTGCACCTGGTCGGCTCCTTTGGGCAGGATGTGACGGGTGCCTTCGATGGCGACGGGCAAGATGGGCCAGCCGGTGGCCTGTGCGAACTCGAAGCCCCCGCGCTTGAAGCGGCGGACGGTGCCGTCCGGGCTGCGCGTGCCTTCCGGTGAAATGGCGAGCGAGAGACCACGCTCCTGCATCGTGACGCCCGCTTCCGCCAGCGCCGCCCGCGCGCGCGCCGGATCCTTCCGGTCGATTTTCACGAAGCCAGCGGCCGCCATGGCTCGGCCCCAGATGGGCACCGAGAACAGCTCGGCCTTGGCGGCCATCCGCAAGGACAGAGGTAAGGCCACGAACAGAGCGGGAATGTCGTAGAGCGACTGGTGATTGCTCATGACGACGTAGCTCGAAACGCCGGGGATCAAGCGGTCGAGTCCGCTGACCTCGAGCTCGACCTCGACGCGGTCGAGCAGGCGCTGGGACCAGCCGCGCAGCTTCTCGTCGCAGAAAGCGTCGGTGATCGTGCCGTTCGTCGCACGCCAAACGGCGGGCACGCTGATTTTGGCGGTTTCGAGCACCGCGTGGGAGAACACTCCGAGCGAAGGCAGCACGGCAGGGAGAGCGTAGCAGCGCCTGCCGGCCAGCGAAGCGAGCTCGGCTGGGGCCGAGCTCGGGCCCTGCTCCGTTCGTGCCGCCAGTCAGCCGCTAATCGGCCAACCCCTGCACGTAGGCCTTGCGGGTGCGGCGATCCACGAAGAGCAGCGCTTGTAGGCCCCCCGAGCTGCCGGAGAGCCACGCCCACACATAGTCGCGACTTTGTGCCGAACCGGTCCACCAGGCGATGCCGTCGAGCCGGGTGGCAAACTCGAGCTTTTCGATGGTGTAGTAGCCCTGCCCCAAGACGAAGCTCTCCCCCACGCGCAGCGGCACGGGCAAGACGGTGGCCTTGGCCAAAAGCCGAGTGGCCCGAGCGAGCGGATCGGGCAGTCCGTGCGCCGAGTCCGCGCGGCCCGTCTGGCCCTTCGGCTGTCCAGAAGGGCCGCGACCCGCTCGCCCCCGCGAGACGGATCCACGACCACCGAGCGGCTGGAGCCGCCCTCGCGCCTCCGGAGCGTGGGCATCCTCGATGCTCAAAAGGCCGATCCGTTCCGCGCCGACGTCCGTTTCGAGCTCCGAGAGCAAGACGGGCAAATCTTGCAAGCGGCGGCTGGCTCCCCGGGTGCCGAGCTCCAGCTGCAGGGGCGACTGGCCACAGAGACGGCTGGCCCGCAGCGTCAATCCGATGGTCGGTGCAGGCAGAGTCGTGCGCTCGAGCCGCGTCCTCAGGATCCGCTCGAACTCCACTTCGCGATGAATGGGGGACGACAGCTCGAAGACCAGCGCGGTCTCCGGCTCTCCGCCGCGATAACGGCTGATTGCTCGGTCGTGACGCAGGCGGAGCTCGAGGAAGCCGGCCGCCTCCCCTCGCCCTTGGAGCCGTGCACTCATCCGACTGGCGATGCCGCGCAAGACGAACAAAAGTGGCTCGAGCCCGACCAGAGCCTCGTCCCATTCGAGCGCAATCTCGATCTCCCGCGGAAAGTCACAAGGGACGAGCGGCTCGTCGTCGTCGCCCCGTGCGAGACCCAGCATCTGGGGCGCTCCGGGACCGAGGCGTGCAGACAGCGTACTCGGTGGCAAATCGAGCAGCTGCCCAATGTCGAGCAACCCCAGCCGTGCAAACCAAGCCGCCTGCTCAGCCGGCATGAGCGCTTGCACCGGCAACTCTCGCAGCGTGCGCACTTCGTGCCCGGGCGGCACGATCCAGAGCCCGCGGGCATTCAGCCGCCCAAAGCGCGCGACCGCCTCGGCAATGCGAGGGCCCGAAGAGATCGCCACCTGGCTCACGTGTCCGAGCTCCCGCGCTCGCGCCATCAGCTCTGCGCACAGCTCTTCTTCGCCCCCGTGCAAGTGGGCAATCCCGCTCACGTCGAGGAGCAAGGCATCGGGCCAAGAGAGAGCCACGACCCCGCAGAGGCCCCGCAGGACCTCGGCCAACTCCAGCAGAAGAGCTTGCAAGCGAGGCGGCTCGAGCGGCAGCACCTCGAGCGCGGCAACGAAGGCGCACGCTTCGGTCACGGTCTGACCGGGCTGCACCCCTTGGCTACGAGCTCGGGGATCGGCGGCGACCAGGCGATCCGATGGCTCGATCTGAGTGCGTCCAGGCGGCAAGAGGACGACGGCTCGGGGGGGCCGCGCCTCCGCCGTTCTTTTCCGAGAGCCGGGCGGCGCGGGGACCACTTGGGGTGCTCCTTTCGCCGTCTGAGCAGCGAGCGGTGCCCCCCCCGCTGCCTGCAGGAAAAGCTCGGGCAGCACCATTGCGACCACGCGGCGTCCACCAGCATCGCGGCGTCCACTAGCATCGCGGCGCCCACCAGCATCGCGGCGCCCACCAGCATCGCGGCGCCCACCAGCATCGCGGCGCCCACCAGCATCGCGGCGCTCAAGCGACATGGCTCTTCCGCATGGCGGGCAAACGACCCGCCCGAGCGAGCTCGAGCGCACGGCCCTCTCCGCCGGACGCTCCCTCGGGACTGCGGCTGACGCGATACGCCAGCTGATCGGGCGCGGGCCGCTCGAGCTCGATGCGCAGCCCGACACGCAAAGGCACGGGTCGCGGCGCTTCTCGAGCAGTGAGGAGCAGGACTCGCCCCGTCGTGCCTTCGAGTGCACGGCCGAGGCGCTGTACGACTCGGCCCCAAGGTCCGAGCGGGACCTCCAAGGGGCTCGTCGGGGTGCCCACCAGATCGACGACCACCAAAGGCAAACTCTGCGATTCCACCAGACGCAACGTGACGCGCACGATGTCCTCGGGCAGAGGCCGCACGACGAGCAAATGCGACAAATCGACCCCCGCTCGGGCCACTCCGGGGGCATAGAGCGAAGCCGACGGATCCACGAAGGCGCACCAAGCGGGCTCCCTGGAAAAGAGCACGCCCGTCTCCTGCACGTGGCGGCAAGCGTTGAGGGCGAGACTCGTGCCTCCCGCCCAGCCTCCTGCCAAAGAGAGCTCACTCACGAGCCCTTCGGGCCACTCCCCCGAAAGCAGCATCGCCCCCCACAGATCGGGCGCCCTGCCTTCGGTGGCCCTGCCCTCGGTGGCCCTGCCGGGCTGCCCTACCCCAGCGGCCGCGCTCTGGGCCACCGAGCGTGACGCCTCCGAGCGTGGAGAAGTGGCCCGCCCGAGAGCGCGCGCCGCCAGGAGCTGATCGCCCGTGGTCAGGAGACCATTGTGGCGCAGCCGAGCAGGCAAACGGTCCAGGACATGAGCGGGGAGGGCCATGTGCTGAACAAGTTAGCAGTCACCTGAACAAATGCCAGGTCAAGAGCGCTCAGGTGTGACGAACAATATCCTAGTTATCTACATGAGTCCTTGGATTTCGGGAGCTTGAGGCTCAGCTGGGACGCGGCGGCCGGGCTCCTCGACGTCGCCCGGCTGGCCCGCCGCCCCCCCTTCCCCTCCTGAACTCCTGACTACGGCGTCGCTGCTGCCGAAGACGCCGCCAGAGCCGCCAGTCCCTTCTCGAAGTCGGCGCCCACGAGCGCGTCCATGTCCATCACCAGGTGGAAGGCCTTGCCCAGGAAGTCGTTCTTGCCGCGCATGCTCCAGGTCGTGCGCGTCCCGGCGCCCTCCGGCTCGAAGGTGAAGACCGTGGGGTTCTTGGCCGCCCACGGTTTGATGAACTCCAAATCGATCTCGATGCGCTGCGGCACGTCGGCGCGGCGGATCGTCATGCGCCCCTCGCCCACCTGATCGCTGCCCACCCAGTGGTAGCTCGAACCGATGCCGGCGGGCGGCCCCGAGTAATGCTTCTGCATGTTGGGGTCGAGCTTCTCCCAGGGCGACCAGTGAGGCCACTTGCGGAAGTCCTGGACCTCCGAGAACACGGCCGCCGGGGGCGCCGGCATCGAGAGCGAACGCTTCACCTCGAACTCGGCCGGTTGCGCCACGATGAGCGCGCACAAGATGACGAGCGCGCCCAGGAGTCCCAGCCCAATCCATTTCCACATGGCCGGCGATGCTCGCGCGTCGAGGCTCGGGCGGTCAACGCCCGAGTCCGCGCCAGCTGCTGGCGGGGTGCTCGCGCCCTCTCAGCCGATCGTGGCCGGGATCCGACCGAAGCTTCCCGACTGATAGTCGGCGAAGGCCTGGCGGATTTCGTCCGACGTGTTCATGACGAAGGGACCGTAGCGGGCGACCGGTTCGCGCAGGGGCTGGCCGGCGAGCAGGAGGATCTCCGCGCCGAGGTGACCTGCCGTGAGCGCCGCGCTGTCGCCGTCGCCAGCGAAGAGAGCGAGGTCGCCTTCGGTGCCGTCGCGTGCGCCGGCGCTGCCTTCACCGAAACGGGCTGAGCCCGAGAAGAGATACGCCATCGCCGTGAGGTCGGGCGAGATCGGCTGCCGCAGGGTGCCCCAAGGCTGAAGCGACACGTGCAGGTACACGATCGGGATCTCGGTCTTCAGCTTTGCGCGAGCACCGAGCGCCTCGCCCGCGATCACCCGCACGCGGGCCAGGCCGTCCGCCGACGTCACCACGGGGCTCTGCTCGGCGGCGATCTCCTGGTAACGCGGGGTCATCATCTTCTTGTCGGCGGGCAGGTTCACCCACAGCTGGAAGCCGTGCATCCGGCCGCCTCGCGCCTGAAAATCTCGCGTGGGCATCTCCGAGTGCACGACGCCCGCGCCAGCGGTCATCCACTGGACGTCGCCCGGACCCATCTGGCCGACGTGTCCGTGCGAGTCCTTGTGCTGGGTCGCGCCGTCGAGCAGGTACGTCACCGTCTCGAAGCCGCGGTGCGGATGATCGGGGACGCCGATGGCTTCGCCCGGCTCCCAATCGACCGGGCCCATCTCGTCCAAGAGCAGGAACGGGTCCACGAGCGGCAAGCTGCCGGTCGGGAACGGACGGCGCACGGGGAAGCCGCCCCCCTCGAGGGTGCGTACGGCCGGGATCACTTGGGAAACGCTGCGGAGAGTCATGTCTCGAGAAAGTGGGACCGCTCAGCCTGGGCGGCTAGTGGCGCTGAGGGCAACAGCGTCCGACCTCGGGAGCAACAATCCAGCCGCTCACAGCGCCACGCCGCTCAGAAAGGGGTGAGCCCACGTAACGGCGCCGTAGATGCCAGCGGCGAGGACGAGAACCGCTCCATCGCGCCAGAGGGGCACCGTTTGCTGGCTTGGCCGCGCTCCGCGCCGGTTGGCGCTCACCATGTCGGCGAGCGCCCACACGAAGAACGTGCCGAACAGCATGAGTGAGGCCAGGTCGCCGTTCGACAGCAGGTGACCGAGTGCCCAGAACGTCGTGCCCCAAAGCATCGGGTGGGCCGTCAGGCGCTTGAGGTTCGTGGGCAGGTACAAGGCGGCGAAGCAGAGCGCCGTGCCGGAAAGGAGCACGAAGGTGGCGCTCCGACCGAACGCAGGCGGCGTGAGCACGTGCACGTAGGGTGCTCGCGACTTGCCCCAAGCGAGGAGCACGAAGCCGACCAGGCTGACGAGCGAAAAGACGCCGCGGTACGTCTTTTCGCCCCACCGACGCGCAAGCCCCGCTCGGAGCGCGGGCATCATGGGCACCAGGTGGATGCCCAGGAAGAGCACGAGGCCGAGGCCCAAGAGGAGCATCGGCCCCGAGTGTCCAGCGTCAGGGCGTGACGGGCAAGGAGTTGATCCACTCGGCCATGAGGTCGATGGCTTCCTGATCCTTGTCCTCGGTGCCGAGCGGCGGCATCGCAAACTCGGCGCCCCGAATATCCATGCGCTGATAGACGGCGCTCTCCACCAGATCTTGCGGCGCGATGCGACTGGCGCCCGGGCCACCTTCGAACGCGAGCGCTGCCGGTACGCCCACGCTCGAGGTGTAGATGGACGTTTCTTCGACCGTCGTCAGGGCCTCCGTCGTGAGCCAGAGGTCCATGCTGACGCGGCTGGACACGCTGGAGCGATACTGGTGGCAGTGTCCGCAGTTGGCGTGGAGGTAGCCGAGCGCCTCCGACTCGACGTCGTCGCCCGGAATGGTGAAGGCTGCCGCCGGTGGATCGCTCAATCGACTCTCCGCGATGAGCTGATCGAGCGTCCACTCCCCTTCGCCCAGACCGAGCGCTTCGTGGGAGAGCTGGATGGCGGAGAAGCCGATGACCTTGTCAGGGATGCGTTGGTGGCACTCCTTACAGAGCTCCGAGCTCGGAATGTCATGCGCAGTTCCGGAAGCATCGGTGACGCCTTCGGGCACGGCGTCTGCTTCGGTCTGATCCTCGCGCCACTGGTAGGCCACCATGTGCCAGCCGCGATCGGCGCGCTTCTGCAAGAGTCGCGTCTCGACGCGCACACCGTCGCGCACGAACTCTTTCCAGAGCTTGGTGTCCGTGGGGTACTCCCAGTAGTCCATGTCGCTCGTGTCGATGACGCCGCCTTCGGGCAGCGCAATCCAGCGCTTCTTCTCTGCCGCGTCGGACCACAGCTGGTGCCCCGGCTGGAACGGCCGCACGCCGGGGGCGAGCGTGGTCATGTCGCTCGCGTAGAGCCCTGTCTCGGAGAGCAGGCTGGGCGGTCCGCTCGCGCCTCCCCCGCTCCCCGTGGCGCCGCCGAGCGCCTCGCCGCCGCTTCCCATCCCGCCTGTGCCCGTCGGCGCGCCGCCGCTACCGGCACCGCCACTGCTGGCACCGCCTGTCCCAGCGCCGCCACTGGCCGCACCGCCGCTGCTGGGTGCGCCCCCACTGGGCAGCATCCCCCCCGTTCCGAGAGGCGGAGTGACGTTCGAGCCACACGCGGTGATGCCAGTGCTCGCGCCGAGCAGCGCCCCCAGGATGGCCAAGCTGATCCCTCGCCCGGCTGTCGTGTCGAGTACGGAAGCGGGATGCCTGAAGAGAGCGCGAATCGAAGCCAACATGGGGGCGAAGCTTAGCAGCGATTCGAGGATTCTCACTTGCGCGCGCAGGA